>ERZ824598.1573-NODE-1573-length-27787-cov-3.875234_pt1 | contig 27787 bp, 15 predicted proteins | sample MGYA00519934_ERZ824598 | MGnify/ENA primary metagenome ERZ824598 (study PRJEB31778, sample SAMEA3449177) | human gut metagenome | biome: human gut; feature: human-associated habitat; material: faeces | place: United Kingdom | collected 2010/2012 ...
TACACTGACGAGACATCGGTCGAGGAAAACGGCATCCGCTATGATGCGGCACACAGGCCGATTACAGGCGTGTATCAGAAATATGCCGACAATATGCAGCTACAAGAAGAAATCCACTATGTCGACGGGAAAATCAGCGGTTTGTACAAAGCTTATGACCGTGACGGGTCGGTTTTGCTGGAAGCGTATTACAAAAAAGGGCAGCCGCACGGCAAAACCGTGGAATATTATCCTGACGGCGCGGAAAAAGAAGTCTGCTATTATCGCAAGGGCAAACCCGAAGGCGGAGAAATTGCCTATTATCCGAACGGCGATCTCAGACGCAAAGGAAGCTACCTCAGAGGCAAAAAGAACGGTGTGTTTGAAGAATATTACAAAAACGGCGCGGTCAAGACATCCATAACCTACCGCAGGGGAAAGCTCCACGGCCCGTCCCGCCTCTATACGCCGGGCAACCACCTCATCAGCTACACGGAATACGTCAACGGCAAACGCGAAGGACCGGCCTTTTCCTATTATGACAACGAGCAGCCGAAAGTTTTGGCATACCGCAAAAATGACAAACTGGACGGCACGGCCAAAGAATTTAACCGCAGGGGCGAACTGGTGCGCGTGGTTACCTATAGGGACGGCGAGGAAATTAAGAGCGTAAAATTTTAAATTTTCAGTTGCATAGCGCCTTTTTCGGCTTATACTGGGATTATAGACGTAACTTTTGACGAGAATTGAGTATGACTGCGAGCAAAAAGCAAAAACCTGACGTTTCATTTGTCATGACGGTTTATAACAAAGAATACTATCTGCCGGCGGTGCTGAAAGCGCTTTTGAACCAGACAGGGCTCAAAAATCCAGAGTATATTTTCGTCGATGACCTTTCCAAAGACCGCTCGGTCGAGATTATTGAGGAAATGACACGCGGGATTGAGAACGTTACCATCGTCAGAAAAGACAAGAACGAGGGCATCAGTATCTCCATTAACCGCGGCATAGCCCTCGCCCGCGGCGAATGGGTGCGAATGCTGGATTCAGACGATATTTTTCCGCTCAATTCGACAGAGAAGATGCTGGAGCTTGCCAACAAGCACCATGCGGATATGGTTTACGGTCAGTTTACCAAAACAGGCAAAGAGCCGATGGAAATTGCAGCGGAAATGATGCCGGACGATTTTGACTATTCTTACAAAAAAGACGCGCTGCGGGCCGTGCTTAAAGGGAGGTTTACCCGGATGGGGCAGCTTATCCGCCGCTCGGTTCTGCAAAAAGCCGGCGGCGCGGATACGCGCGTGTTTATTCAGGACGAGAGCATTCCGCTCCGGGCAGCGCGTTTTGCCGACGGTATTGTCAAGATGTACGCCAACGTGGTACTGGTTCCCAAAGAAACCAACAACCTCAGCAAAAATACCAACCAGCTGGACAACGACCGCTTTTTTGCCCATTACAACCTGCTGCTTGACTATTATGACAGCATGGACAAAGATACGGCGGCGATTATCTATCTTAAGGCTTTGTCGGCAAACTGGAAATACGTCAAAAAGAATTTGGAACATCCGTATTGGACGGCGGACTTTTTCCGCTACATTAAGGCCAAACTGTTTCATCCGCAGCCGGATTTCGCTTTTCTGGAACAACTGGGACACAGGTTCTTAAGCCTTTCCGATGTATTGCGCTCCAAAGGAACGGCTGAAGACTGAAAAGGGTACGGCGGTGCAAGCGAAAGAGCCGGAGCGGATGCGGCGAAGGGCAGCCAACAACCAACGGCGCAGCGCCATATGGAAGCAGGGGCGCTATTTTTTCGTATCCGGGTTGGCGGGGCACAGCTTTTGAAACAGTTCTTCCCACTGGTTCATTAAGATTTCCGGCGCATAGGCTTTCATATCTTCGTGCGCGTTGTGCCCGAATTTTATACGCAGCTCTTTATCTTTCATCAATATTTTCAATTTGGCGGCGAAATCGTCAACATTATCGGCAAGGAAGCCGTTATGTCCGTCGACAATAATCTCATTGACCGAATGGGCGTCTTTAAAGCCGACATGCGGCAGACCGATGGACATGGCATCGGCAATCGCCAGACTGAACCCTTCGCTGGCACTCGGAAAAGCGTGAATGTCCGCACGGCGGTACAGCCCTTCGACATCCTCAGTATACCCCATCAGCGCTACCTGCCCCGTCAGGTTGTGTGCCCTGATAAAATCGTTAATTTCCTTTTCATATTCAGGATATTTGCGCATCCCCCAGATTTCCACTTTCCAATCGGGAAATTCCGCGGCGATTTTGGCGAACGCCTCGACCAGCAAGTGCGGGCGCTTGGTCTTTTTCTCAATCCGCGCGACATAGATAATACGTTTCTTTTCCGCGGACAAGTCGGCCATTTCATTTTCGGCATACTGTTTGACGGGATTGGCAATACGGACGACGTTTTGCGGCGCAAAAAACGGGTCTATCTCCTTTTTATACGAGTTCATCAGCACCTGCCAAGTGTTTATCCGGGCAAAGCTCTGACGGCAAAACGCGCGCGACAACGGATTTTTGTGCAGAACCTTATCCAAAATCATCGGCGGATAACCATGCACCATCTGCACTATCGGAATATTATGATGTTGAAAGCGGGTTACGTTATACAAATCCACCGGAAAATAGCAGATGATGACATCGGGCTTTTCGGCTTTTATCAGACGGTCAAACAGGTGCCACGACGGCAGCGCCTTGCTGCGGATACGGCGCCAGAAATTCTGCAGCGGCGAAGATGTTTTGCCGTTGACATTGACAAGGCGAACCCCCGGCTCCAATTCATGCCCCGGCGCGGAAACGCCGAGTTTGCCGTAAGTATCGCAGGCAATGACTACCTCATGCCCGCGTTCATGCAGCAAATTGGCAAAATAGGCAAGCCAGTTGTTGTTGAGCACGTTACGGTCGCGCACCAGCATAATCTTCATGATATTTTCCTTTTTGTGAACAATTTAAAAAAGCCGAACGAACGCGGCACCGCCCAAAACGATATGCTGACTTCGTTGACGTTAAGGGCTTTGCAGATGCCGATGCGATGATGCCCCTGCAGCAGCTGGTCCTTGACACCGAACTTGCGGTTGAGCATAACCAGCATCGGGCTTTTGGCATCGTAGCCGTTGGCCTTGATGGAATTATACAAATCGCTGTAACGGCGATGCGCCTCTTCGCGGCTTATCTGCCATTTTTTGTTGGTCCACTGGTAGGCGTTCTGCTCGTTGCGTTCGCCGCGGGTAATGTTGTTGGCGAGCAGGCTGGCCAGCGTTGTTGTATAGGTTGACGGAAAAACCGAGTAAAATTTCCGCTTTACCGGCTTAATCAGATTGATGAAAAACGCCTGCCACGCCGGATACGAGCGATAGGCAAAACGTACCGGCAGAAAATCCCTGTCCGCGGCGGCAGAAACGGTTTCAGCACCCGACAGCAGCACGTCAGCGGCCGGAACAACTTCTTTATCGCCTGACGCCGCCGCGGCATCGGCATTAAGCAGGACGGTAATTTCGCGGGAGGAAACCTGCGGAGCGGCGCTTGCGGCAAGGGTGCCTGAGATATTGCCGTTTATCTCGGCGGCACGAGGCAGCCTTTTTAATTCCGAAGCTTTGATAAGGTAAATTTCCGACGACAGAGCCAGCTTTTTCATGTTTTCTACATCTTTTGATTATAAAATACGACCGTTTTTTCTATCATATCCGCACCTGATGGCGAGCGCAATAACTATCTGAATATATCAACATTTATTTCGGCTGAACTTCGGTTGAGGTGATGAATTTAAACGGTCGTATTTTTTCAGCACCGTTTTATTGACATCAACCTTTTGAAAACGAGGAGTTTTTCAGGATTATGAAAGCGATGAAAATCGTCCATTGCACCTATTTCAAGACTTTGCGGCTCAGAGGCTGTTTCTGGGCAGGCATGGCATACAAGCTTAACAACGGGCTGGCCCGCCTCGGGCATCAGACCGTTTGCTATAACGACAGGGAAGCGGCGCGTGCCCTTGCGCTGTTCGGCACCAAAACGCCGTGGAGCGTGCGCAAAACCAATGACAATTTTTACCATTACTGCCTGGATTTCCGTCCCGACGCCATTATACTCGGGCATGCCGACATCATAACGGCGGAAACGCTTTTGAAAATCCGCGACAAAGTACCGGGCGTCAAAATCCTGCAATGGAATGTCGACTGCATCAACCCGTACACCGACTGGGGCGAGCATAACATCGGCAACATCAAAAGCAAGCTTGATGCGGTTGACTTTTCGCTGACAACGACCGCCGACAGGAAACTGCTGCGGCAGTTTGACCCCATCCGGCACAATGTCGGCTTTATCCCCAATCCGGTGGATAAGGGAATTGAAGACGGACAGACCTTTGCCAACCCGGCACCAATGTATGACCTGTTGTTTGCCGCATCGCCGGTTAAGCTGCGCGAATTTGGCGGAAAGATGGCCTATGGCAGGGAAATTGCCGAATTTTTGCAACGGCGGGCACCCGAAAACCGCTTTTTATTCCCGCGGATTTCATCTCCGATGCTTAACGGAACCGTTTATTTTGATACCCTGAAACAAGCGTCCGGCGTTTTAAACCTTTCGCTCAGCAACCACGACTATCTCTATTCTTCCGACAGAATGGCACACGCAATGGGCAACGGCTGCCTGACTTACATTGACAGGCATACCGGTTTCGGCGACCTGTTCGACGAAGACGAAGCGGGATTTTTCAGTTCAGCGGAAGAGCTGATTGAGCAAATCGAAAGATTCAGAAAATTTCCCGCGGAACGGGCAAAAACCGCAGAACGCGGCTGGCGGCATTATCATGCCCTGTTTAACGAAACGGCGGTTGCGGGGTATGTTGCCGCCCTGCTCGGCGGGAACTTCAACGCGGCGGATTATCCGTTTCCGACGCTGCTGCAGGCAGAAACCGGGGCAGCAGAAACCGGGGCTGCAGAAACCGGCGCATAAGCTGCGGACACATTTTTTTAACATAACCTTTCATTTTCCGGAGACTGGACTGATATGACTAAAACTTTTAACGTTATCTGCATCAAATGGGGAACTTATTACGGTGCCGAAGACGTCAACAAACTCTGCGCGGCAATTAAACGCAATACCTCTTATGATGTTAACTTTTACTGTTTTACCGAGCGGTCGGAGGGACTGAACGAGGATATTATTTCCCGGCCGCTGCCGGTGCTCAATGTGGCGCCGGAGCTGGTTTTCGGCAATCACCGGAAGGCTTCGGGGCTGTGCGACGACAATCTGGCAGGCTTGCACGGACAACGGGTGTTTTTCTTTGACCTCGACTCGCTGATTGTCGGCAATCTGGACGAACTTTTCGACTACCCGCAAGGCAACGAAGTTTACGCGATTAACGACTGGGCGCACCGCCGCGGCAAAAAGGCTAATCAGGTTGCGCAGGCGAGCTGTTATTCGTGGGTGGTCGGCACGCTCGGATTTATCAAACAATATTACGAACGGCACGCGGAAGAGGTTATCCGCACGTTTGGCACGGCAACACAACAGTATATGTCTGCAATGATTATGCAAAAATACGGAAAAATCAATTTCTGGCCGGATGACTGGTTCAAAAGTTTCCGGTTTCACTGCCTGCCGCACCCGCTGCTGCGCTACTTCGCCGAGCCAAAGCTGCCGGACATCAAAGGGCTCAAGATGGTCGCGTTTCACGGCGAACCCGGCATTGCCGAAGCCCTGCGCGGCGTCTGGTCGACAAACCCGAAGTCCGACAAATATCCGCGCGGCTGGAAGAAACTCTACAAGCACCTGCGACCGGCAACATGGATTGCCGACTATTGGAAATAGCGGAAAAGACGGCAATTTCGGAGAGAGGGCTATCGGAAACGGCGGGAGAATAGGCTATTCCGGCGGCGATTATCGGAAACGGCGGAAAAATTGGCTATTCCGGGGAAGCCAACTGCCGGAAATAATGGGAGAAGGCACCTCTGACGGGCGGCAACTGCCGGAAACAGCGAGCGGACGCCTATACAAAGGGCGGGAGGGGGTAACCGGGTTACTTCCTTATCTCGCCGAGGCACTCACCCATTTTAACCGGGGTGCCGCTTGCCAGCCCCTTGGCGAACTTAACCTTCCCTTTCGGGAAAACACATATCACCGTGCTGCCGAGCAGAAAACGCCCAAGTTCGGCACCTTTGGCCAAAACGATGTTATCTTTGGCATAGTTGTAAACGGTAACTTCCTTTCCGGCGGACGGCGCAACCAAACCGGTAAATACTGTCGCAATGCTGGCAACGATTGTCGCACCGACCAGAACGACGGCAAAACGGCCGATTTTTTCGTTATTGAAAAAACAAACGACGCGTTCGTTACGGGCAAAAAGATTGTCCACATTGCGCGCGGTCAGCGGATTGACCGAAAACAGTTCGCCGGGGATAAACAGCATCTTTTCAAGTTTGCCGTCCAACGGCATATGTACGCGGTGATAATCGCGCGGAGAAAGATAGGTGGTGGCGAAACTGCCGTTTTCAAAATATGCGGCATCTTCCCGATTTCCGCCCAACAGAGCCTCCAGGCTGTAGTAATGTCCCTTGGCCTGCAAAACGGCATCTTTGTAAATTTCCCCCAGTTCGCTTATCGTGCCGTCAGCCGGTTCCGCCAGTGCATTTTCATCGCTGACGACGGGACGCGCATTTTTTTTCAGCTCGCGGGTGAAAAAGTCATTGAAGCTTTTGAATTTTGCAATGTCCTGTATTTTGGCATCTTTCATGTCGACATTATAGTATCTGATAAAACGCTCAATCAGAAACGCCGTCCCCTGCCCCATTTCGGCGGCAGCCAGTTTGCCGACGGCGCGGGACAATAGTTTCTTAGGCATAAAATACTGGATTTTTACTTTGAACTCGTCTGATAAGGCGGACATGATGCTTTTTCTCCCTAATGATAAAACGGTGTCAGTTTAACAAACAGCGGCAATTTGTCAACGGGAATGTCTTTTCCACGCACAATTCGTTCGCCCAAACATATACGACCACAGATGAAGAATGCACGGGACAAGAATGCAGGCACAGACGAGAACAGGCTTGGCCTTAGAGCGCCGACACAGACGAAAAATGTGCGGAGCTGAGAGTTCCGGCACAAATGAAGAACGTGCAGAATTGAGAGTTCCGTTAAAAATGAAAACATACGGCGGTGAAGCCGAATGTGCAACGCCGCATAAAAAAAATCGGGGACAAGCCCCGATTGATTTGCCTAAAACCATGCCGGAGGAAGCCCCGCGGCAAAAGCTTCAGTTAAGCACAATGCCCTGCTCTTTCAGCTTTCCCTGCCGGAAAAGCCGTATCCCGTGCTGGATATCAAAGAGATACTGCAAAAACAGTTTGCGGCAGCTGGCTTCTTCGCCGATACCGCAATGCAAAGCGTGCTGCGCCGTCAGATACAGCCTGACAATGGTTTCTTCGCTGCTGTTGCGTCCGGAAAAAGCCCAACCGCCGATGTTAAAACTGTTGACGGCAAGAAGTTCCCGCTCCTGAGCAGAACCGTTCAGCCTTTTGTACATGATGTCAAAGACTTCCCCGGTTTCGTCATTGGCAAAGTCAAAGACATAATGCATATCCAGAAACATATTGAGGATAAATTCGCGGCTGAAGTGCCGGACGCACAACTTGTTGACGTACGGCCAGGCGCAGATGTCCAAATCAGTTTCCTGCTTAAACACGATAGCGTTGACTATTTCCATAAAACGGACGTTCAGATCGTTATATCCAAGCCGGAAAAACTTTTCGGCAACAGCCGGGGACGGAACCCGACGCCTGGTTTGAACAAACGAGTGAAGTTCCGTTTCTTCGTTCTGGCCGACATAAGATTCCAGAAAGACGAAGGTTCCGCTGTTACGCAGAAAATCGCAATATGTTCTGGGCGACTGCTGCCACAAATCCAGAATCTGGCAGGCATTTTCATAAGAGAGGGCTTCTGCATGCAAAAGCAACTCCCGACTTTCTTTATAATCCATATCTAAAAAATTTTGGTTAGGGCTTTATGATAACGCGCCCGATAAAAACTGTCAAGCTCAAATTAGACAAAACAACAAAAAGGACAAAATTTGCTTGAATATTTATTTTTTTCCGTTTATGATAGCGGCGTTAAAAGTCTTATTATGCCAATACAATATTATTGCTTTGATATATTATGAAGTATATTTTTGGTAATAGCTGCATTTGCAACAAGAACGGTGCAAGACGGCAGGCAACATCCTGTGTCAAAACGGCAATGGCGCCTGAAGCCGTTTTTTGCGACGACGGCGAAGCATTGTTTCGGTACAGGTTTTGCAGACGCGGACACGCCTTTATGAAATTTTAAGCAGATAAGACTTTATTTTTTTGTATATATGTTTAACGTTTAATAATTTTTTTTTATGAAAAAGAAAAGTTTTTTTCTGCAGACGTTCCGCTTTTTGCGGGCTTTCCGTTTTTTGCAGACGTTACGGCTTCTGCCGGCTTTCGGGTACGGAATACCGACTGCCGCGGCTTTGGTTCTGGCAGTGCTGATGTTTGCGGGGTGCGACGGTGCCGAAAAGGCAATTTTCAGCATGGAAGATGATGACATCACGCTGATTTCTTATGACTACGAGTGGAAAACCGCTGTGGCTGAAGACACGGTGTTTATGACCTGCGCACAGCAATTGGTTTACAGTTCCAGCGGTACAAGGCATACGCTGACGCCGCAGGCACGGCTTAAACTCTGGCCGGCGAAAGACACCATCCTGTTTAACAAGACAGACAGTCCAGTGCCGGCTTTGGAGAACGAAACAGGCAATTCTTCCGTTTCCGGCACGCTTCCGCAGCGCCACCACATCGAAAGGCTGTTTTCTTTTAAAGACGGCCAGACGATTTCGGCAGAGATTGAATACGAAAGCTATGCTCTTGCCTCCGGTTCGGATTTTTCCGGCACAGGCAAAACCGCCCTGCCCTATATGAAAATCGACGCGCCCGTTTTTCTCAGCTCCCGAGCGGAGGAAATTCCGGGTTCGGACGGATGTTTCAGGGCCGAGGCGGATTTTAACGCCGTCTGGAGCGTTTACGGACAGGAGGACACAGGCACGGAAAAGCTGACCGCCGCTTATGTCAAAAAAAGCACTGATGCGGCAGATGAACTCCTTCGCACCGAATACGGCAAAGGATGGGAATGGAACAGCGCTTCTTCCTTTACGCTCTATGTTGAAAAGACCGAAATATGGAGCCTGTCGGGTACAAAACGCCAAAAATTCCAATCGCCGGCACTTTCTTTTGCATTTGAGGGCAAAGAAGACAGAACGCTGGAGGTTGCAAACTTTGACTTTAAGGCTTCTGCCGAGATGCAGACAAGCCGAAAGGATGACATCAGCGGCAACGGCTGGACTCTCAAAAAAGGAACGGTTACGCAGACGATAAGTTTCAGTAACGGTTCTGACGCTTTCAGCGATGTTTTCAGTTATCCCGCCTATGAAGCAGGGTACGCCCTCGACGGGCAGACTTTCGGGTTTGACCTGACTGCGGTTTTCAATGAAACGCACAGCCTAATCCCGAACGGCGAAAATTCTGCCAAAAACACCACGGAGGCGACAGTTTCCCTGCTTGGAAAGAGTTTCGGCGCTTCCGTCGTTACTCTGCTGGTCAAAAAAGGCGGCTCGCCCGATCCGAACCCTGATCCTGACCCAGAGCCGGATCCCAACCCCGACCCGGTTCCCGGACACGGCAAAATTTTTGACTTTGCGGTTACCGCCGTGCTTGACGTCGACGGATTAAGCCACAAAAGCAACATCACCAAAAAAGCCGTTGTCATCCGTTTTGAAGAAGGGTACAGTTTCGGCGTCTGCGCTTATGAAGAAGCATTTCCTCAGGAAATGACCTATGTGCAGAGCGGCTATACCGGCTTTAATTCCGCAGCACAGCAATGTGCCGGAGCCGCATTCAGGCTTGCCCGCGCAGTTGACGCCGCTGACGGCGGAATTGAATGGTATGCGGAAGACAACTCGCTGATTGCCGGCGTCGACGTCCTTACCTGCAAAATCCTGGGCTGGAAGAATATTGTCAACAAGCGTTATTCCTCTACGGTCAACGGCTACAAAGGCAGCTATTCCCAAGACCGCTACACCCTGACGCTTACGGCTCCCGACGGAACGGTCAGGACGTATAAGTCAGGCAGCAAGTAGCTTTTTTCAATCCCCGAACACTGCATTGCAACATGCGTGCTCCGGGGATTTTTTTTGCCTGCATATCGCTTTTTAACCGGCTTTCAAAAAAATTGCCAAAATGCGCACAAATAATGTTGATTTTTTGTTTATAACATGGTATAAAGGTCTTATACTTTGATTTAAAAAACTGAATTGAGGTTTTGGATGCCAAGCTTTAGCAGAGGAAACGACGGATTGGACAAAGAATATTTTGAAGAGCTGCAGGAAAAATGCCGCTTTCTCGGAATTTCGCTCAAGGAAAAGGATTTCAGGAAAAATCCCGACAAATATATTGAGGCCGCCCGCAACTACGACGAACGGGTCAAAGACTATCTGCATGAGCGCCAAGACCGCCTGAAAAGCCTGCAGGAACAGTTTGCCAGAGAAGACAATATTCCCACCTTTATGGCGCTCGGCAAAGCCCGCATGGTCCTGACCGGAGAAGTTCACCGGCAGATGCTTGCGGAAAAAATGGCCGAAACAGCCTTTGCCAAAATCGAGGAAGAATACAATTTCAGCGTCAAAGACCTGCACAATAAACGCAACCGGGACAAGTTTGAGCGGTTGGCCTATGCGTTTGCGATTTCTCCCCAAGACCTTGCGAACCAGCTTCAGGACGCCGGCAACATCGGCGAAGCTTTGAAAAACTCAGACTATCAAAAAGAATTTCTGCAGCTTGCCTTTGACAATGATGCCGTTAAAACAGCAGCGGAGGCAATGGCAGCCTTTTCTCCTCTCCACCCAAGCAATGGAACGCTAATGCTTCAGGCTGCGCGCGACGAGGCCGGCAGAATACGCTTTGCCGAATTGCAGGCAGTTGTAGCCGAAAATACGGCAGCAGCGACAACCCGAAATGCCGCCAGTACTGACAAGACGATTGCTGCCGACAGGACGTCCGTTTCCGGCAGAACGCCTGTTTCCGACAGAACTCCCGTTTCTGACAGAACGGCGGCAGTGCAGCCGGAGAATGCTGCTGCGGCAGGAGAAAAAAAGGCAGCCAAACTGCTTGCCGAATTTGCCCGCTACAAAGACAACCAAAACGGCCGTTCCCTTTTAGAGCAAAATGCCAAAGCGCTCAATAAAAAAGCTAATTTCGTTTATCTGGAACGGACGCTTGACACATTCGGCCTGCACGGACAGGCGGCAAAAGATTTTCGCATGGCTTTGTCCCGCCACAAAGGCAGCCTGAAAGATTTCTTGGAACATTATGAGCAGACATCGTTTTCTTCCCGGCAAAGCCAAACGACAAACTCCGCCAGCCGAAACGGCGAAAGGCAAAGTGACGTCTATGCGCCGCAACCGGCGGACAAGCAGCGCGTACAAGAGTCAAAACAGCAGAAACAGATCCGTCGGGAAGCCGAGAAACAACGTAAGGAAAGCGAGAAAAAGCGCAAAGAGGCCGAAAAGCAGCACCGCAAAGAACTGAAACAACAGCAGAAGGCTCTGCGGAAGGCGCGGTTCCGCTCATGGCTGGGACGCTTAAAATCCCGGGCAGGAAGAACAAAGCAGGCGATTATCGAAAACATTGCCGCCGTTTACCACAGTGCGTCCGCTCCCGTCAAAATGACGGCAGAAAAAGCGCGGAAGCTTTTTGCGCCAAAACAGAAAGAGCAACAAGCACCGAAACAGACGGTAAAGATGCAGCCGGTCAAGACGGCAGAAGGGTTAGAGCTCGGCACACAGCAAAAAATCAGGACAATTACGCTGAATGTCGAAAATTATAAAACACAAAAACGCCAGGAAAAGAAAGCTAAAATTATTGAATTTAAGCAGAAAGTCCGTGAAAAAAGCAAAAAGACCCTGAAGTATGCAGCTATCAGCATTCCGCTGGCCGGAATGGGCTATCTCGGCTTCAAAGGCATGCAAAATGCCGGCCCGGCTTTTGATTTCAGCAAAATTTCCATGACTACCGACACGTTTACCCTGCCGCAGGAAGTTCTGAACAAGGCGGCGACCTATTATGCCAGCGTCAACGAAGCCTTTGGCCTTCAGGCACAGGATTTTTCCATAGCCGAGCCGGACCTGAGCTGGAGCGCGTTTATGAACCCGCCGGAGCAGCCTATTAACGAAGCGGACTATGTAGTCCCCGTACCGCTCATTCAAAACGACAAACTGCACAACGTCCCGAATATTGACTTTTTCAACCTCTGTTTCAGCAAAAGCAACGAAACATACGGAAGCGGCGGAAAATACGGCGTCAGCAGAGAACTGTATGCCAAGTTTATGCGCAACCAAAAAGCCACGGCCAATTTTTACCACGTCGGCAGCTACGGCAGCCTTTCGTTTGACGAAGCGCGCATCATCGCCAAAACCGAGATATTCGACAAATACGGCATTGCCTATATCCAAAACCGCAGTATGGGCGCCTATCTGTATTATGCCCTGATGAAAAACCAGGACAAAGGCGGTTCCGTTGCCGCAATCGCCTCCACGATAACCGATTTTTATGATTTAAACGGGAAAACGCTGCCAGACAGCCAGAGACAGGCTCTGGAAAACCTGAGCCTCGGCCGGGACGTCAATACCGATGACTGGCACGAAATGATTGCGGCAATTAACGCAACGGCATCTGACCAGACGCAGGAAAACAACCTGTATGCTGCCATCCAGCAAAGCCAGTTCAATATGCCGGTTCCTTATGACGCAGCAAATGCCGAAGAAATTGCCCGACAGGCGGTTATCAACTCGAGTTTTGCTTATGAGCCGACGCTTGATTTAGACGGACAGACCGGCATTCCTATGCTGGACAATGAAGATTTCAATCTGTTTGCGGATAACCCTTTTCTGACGGAAATATCCCATGAAACCACCAATGCCGATAACGAAAAAGAAATCATGGAAGCCCAAAAACAAAAGGATATGGAAACGTTTTGCAAAATTTATGCGCAATGCAGTTACAACAATGTTATCAGGCTTTCTTACGGAGAAAAGCGCCAAGCTTTTGACGCTGCAAACAAAGCCCTTGCCCGGCAGGGAATTTACGGTAAAATCGACCGCGGGCTTTACTGCGCGGGAATGAGTATGGCCAGCTTCTGCCAGGCATACGAAATCTTCAAAAAGGAAAATCCCGAAAGCTTTGTCGGCGAAGCCGTCGGCAGCATTATTGAAAAATGCAAAATCAGCGCTCACAGTACAACCGGTATGCGGGATATATACAAAAAATACTCCAACCGCATTATCTATTCGGAAAATCTGGAACGCGACATCAAGGACCATATGCGTAACCATCCCAATTCTATCCTGCAAAGCGGTTTCAGAAGAAACGCCGCGGGCAACCAGCATTATAACGGCTTTTTCCCGTCGATGAATACGGCATCGCAGGACGCCTATACCTATTGCGCTTTCAATAACAATCACTGGGGCAACGAGAATACGTTTTCCAACGTTTTACGCGACAGGCGCCGTGCCCGGTTCGGTAAAGGCGGATGGTATGTTGACGTTACGGCCTGGATTGACGACGAAGCCGATACCAGAATCAGGCGCGAACTGGAAAAACGCGCCGAACTGCGGCAGAAACTTGAGCCGGTTTCCATCCCCACTATTACGCAGCATTATTTCAATAATATTTCGACGCTCTTAAACAAAAAGCTATCGGGCAGAAATTAATTTTGTAAAATGCAGTACGACAAAAGACTGCAAATAAAGGTGGTAAAAAAAAGCGGCAGCCACAAATAAAGAAAGCGGATAAAGGCGGCGGCTACAAATAAAGAAAGCGAATAAAAGCGGCAGCCGCAAATAAAGACGATGGATAAAAGCAGGTGCCGCAAATAAAGGCGACGAAAAAAAGCGGCGGTATATTACCAGCGGCCGTGCTGCCGTCTTTTCAACAATTGATTTTTTATGCGGGAAAACAGGTTCCCTGTCTGTTCCTGTTTTTGCTCTGCGCCCGGTTCGGGCTTCGGGGAACAAACACCGGCTCCGGCATTATGCCCTCTCCGGGAAACTGCTGAATTGGAGGCAATGGCTGAAGATGAAGCCGAAACGGCAGCGGCATCTGCGGAAGGAGCAACGGTATGCTGAAGCTGTGCGGCACGAATTTTGGCTAAAATTCCGGCAGCTTTCTGTGGTTTGGCAAAACTCAAATCCTGCAAAGGACTATTCTCGCTGACACGGTGGTTTATCAATACGGCTGCAACATAGTGGCTGTTATACCCTTCTTTTGCATATTGGTATTTTTCGTCAGCGCAAAAAGCGGCAAGCCGCTCATAAATATCATCGGCGCCTTTGTACGCCAATTGCCGGGCGATTTCGAAATTGCGCACCAGCCCATGAACCGTTTCCAACATCAATTCTTTTATTTTCTTTGAATGGTCGAGGGTTCCTTCTTCTTCAAACAGCCGACGGGCTATTTCAAAATTAGTATCGGCAGCGACAAGCAGCCGGCGGGTTGAAATTTCCGGATTTTCTCCCTTGCGAAAAAAATCATGGGCGGCAATATTGTTTAATGCCAACTCGGGAAAATCATCAATCGTCTGCTCTTCATCGGCATGGACACGAAAGCCTTTCAGAAAATCATACATTTTCCGAGATGACTTTATCTGAGAAAGATATTCTGCCGGCGGTTTTTGCAGCTGATAGACGTTCAGCCCCGATTTTTCATCAACTATTTTATCCAGAACGTTCCGGGAGGCGGCGTAATCGAAAGTTAATGCCAGCAGGTCGCTTTGCCGTAACAGCCAATAGTTTACGGCGATATCCGCGACAAAGTCCGCATCTTTCTCCCTGCGGCCGCACTGAGCTTCAAGCAAAAGCCCAAGACACTTGGATACACTGGGAATTTCGGCATCTGTTTCCGTGCGGGGAATTACGCCGGTTTCCGTATCACGGCTGTAGATATGCAGCAGGCGGGAAAAAACGGCGGAAAATTCTTTGGCTATGCCTTCGTCCTGCATTCCCGAACGGCAAACTCCGCCGGTTGCCAGAGATACCGATAATCCTGACACAGCCTTATAACACAAATCCGGATACTGCAGCCAACGCACCGGCTTATTCCCCTGCTCCAACAACCCAACCAGGTGCAAAACCCGAAGGCGCTGTTCCGAGGCAAATCCTTCGGAACAGCGGATATGCCCAATTCCTGCCAAAACGGACAAAGGATAATCCTGCATCTCACAATCCGGCTGTTGCATCAGGCGGTTATACATTTCCGAAGCCGGATAGTCTCCAAGCTCGCCCATATTCAGAACCCCCATAGCGCAGAAGTTCCAGGCATCGCTGCAGTTTTCATCATATTGCAGTTTACCCTGCCGGGCGAGAATCTGCTGCGCCCGGAATGTCAGGTCCGGATTGCCTTCGGTTCTGGCTGCTACTTCCGTTTTTACATCATGACAGCCGTCTTCTGCCAACTTGGTCAAAAAAACGGTTTCTTCCAGCTTTTTCAGCGTCAAAACGGGTAAAGGCGGAAGCCTGCGCGCCAGTTTTTCCACTTCCGCCATTTGCTCCGGAGAAAGATTTTCCGACATCATCAGCAGCGCGGCCAATTCGCTTTCCGCTTCCGTTCCCTGAGCCATAGCGGCGGCTTTGAAAACAGAAGCAGGCGTATTTTGAGGAGAGACCGTCGTATTTTGAGAAGATGGCGTCGTATTTTGAGAAGATGCCGTCATATTTTGAGAAGATGCCGAAGCAGGAAATATCGAAACCGCAGCGGATGCGTTTTGGTCTTGCGGCGATGCCGGAGCGGAAAGCACAGGAGCTGCCGCCGCCAGAGAGGCTGAAATACCGTTCAGGGAGATACGCGCCACCACCTCCATATTTCGGGCATGATGGCGGGAGCGAAACCATAATGCGCCAAGTACCGGCACATATGCCGATGTTTCTTCAGGATAATCGGCAAGGTGCATTTCTATCCGCTGCAACAATTTTGCAACAACGCCCGGATTGCCGGACGACGCCAATATGCCGCGGCAAAAATCCGGCGTCAACGGACGCTTTTCGTTGCGATGTTTCATCACTTCCGCCGCCGTCAGCAGCGGGCTTTTTTCTGCGGTAACCAATATCGGATGCAACATTGGGGTTCCTTTCCTTTTTCAATTGTCTTTCCTGTCCTGCCCTGATAACGTGCGGCAAGGCCGGCGTTTGTTTCATATAAGCCTGGGACGGGACGACACAGCACCGGAGCTTCTGCGGGAGCTGAGACTGCGAGGTCAGCGCGTAAACGGCTTTTTCAGCAGCAGACGGTTATATCCGCAGCCGGGGCGCGTCAGTTTGGCCAATTCAGGCGGCTGGCGCTTATATCCCAGTTTCGCAACAGCCAGACGGAAGAGTTCCAGCGGTTTGCGCGGATCCTGCTCCAGCCGTCCGCTTTTGCCGAAACGCACATTATAAATCGACTTGTAAACGTCTTCCGGGGGTTCCGCTTTGCGGGCGTAAGCTTCGCAATAAACGTTCAACAGCGCTTTAAGCCCGTTATCGCGCAAATCTGTCCGCGGCTTGTTTACAAAAGGCTCGCGATTGGCGAGGGCAATCAGGCGAAAGTTGGACAATGCACCGCGATTGACGGCGGCAGCAAGCTCGCTGACAGTCGCGTTCCCTTCCTTTTGCGCAATCAGATAGTCTTCATAGAGGCGGGCTCCGGAGGTTTCCGGATAACGCAGCCACTGCGTTACGGTATTGCGGCAGACCCGAAAAGCAAAACATTCATGCAGCAGCCATGCGGCTTCGTCAACGCTTCCGGCACGGGAAGCAAGCTCCGGCAAGCTGACATTCAGCAGTTCCGGCGTTCCCTGATATTTTTCCTCCTGCAGGCATGCCCTCACGTTAACCCTCTGTTCCAAAAGCCGGGGGAGAAAAGCCTCGACAAAATGAAACCGGCACATCAGAGGCAAGAACCCGGCATAAATTTCTTTTCCCTGGCGCGCTAAAGCGGGAAATTCCCTGTCTGCCGGACGGACACCGACTGCATCAAGCAGCAGCGGGAACAACGCCTTTTCGCCATGCAGCATTTCGGGCGGCATTTCCCGCACATTGCGGAGCGCGTACAAAATGCGCTTCTGGCAGCCGGCACAGGCATCTTTTTGCGCCGGAGAAGACAATTCCGCCGCCGCCATGCCGAGCCAGGCTACAGCATCAAATATGTCGCCGGGATTGGATTGCAGCAGCCCCGCAGCACAAGGAGCAAGCAAATCGCCCATTTCCCCCATCAGAAAGATATCGGCAGCAGACGGTGCGTCATCATAAAGGCCGGGACGGATACCGGGGTCGGAAGGTGTATCGGGACGGATACCGAGGCCGGGATTGGAGGGTGTGTCGGATTGGATACCGGAGCCGGGGTTGGAGGGGGTGTCGGATTGGATACCGGGGCCGGGGTTGAAGGGTGTGTCGGATTGGATACCGGAGCCGGAAAGTGTATCGGGACGGATACTGCCGCTCCGGCAAAAGCCGCGCAGCATTCGCACCATATCGGGAGCCAGCCTTTCAGGATATGCCGAGTAAATGCCGGCATCAAGATTAAAACGGGGATTTTCGGGGTTATATACCGTCCCGGCATCGCCGCGGACGCCGTTTTTAACGCGTTTCAACAGTTTCTGCGCAATGCATGCCGAATTTGCAGTGTGCTTTTTCAATGCCGCAAAGCGACAGGCAAAAGCGTATTCTTCGGCAGTATAATTGTCATACGGGAAAAATTCATTGACAAGGTTGGCTGCTTTTTCGATAATTTTCGGCGTGGCGACCGTCCGGGAAACCATCGCTTCAACATAAGGCAGGTATGCGTCTATCTCCTGCGGCGCGGCAGATAAACGGTTCTCTATCATATCCAGCAGTTTTCCGGCAACGCTCTGGTTAGCGGACGACGTCAGAATTTCGCGGCAGAAATCCGGCGTCAACGGAACGCCGGACTTGCGGCGCTCCTGCAGCATGACGCTGCAGTGCAGAGGGCTTTGCGGATTGGTTATTTCCAGTTTCATCGCCACCCCGTTTTTCTTATTCCCTGATTTCAAACGCGCAGAAAATATCTTTTGCCAGCGACGTTCGGGACAAGACGTTTTTCATCCCTTTGGACGTAACGGCAGCAAAACGGCCGATAAAGACGTTTGCCACTTCCGGCGCATTGACAGCATCTTCCAGCTCGGCAAGCGTCGTTACCTCACGGCTGCCCGCAAGATTTTTGACGACGGCCTCTTCCCCCTCGGCATGAAGCGGATATATCCGGCAGCCGCCGAATTCCTTATACGGGCGGGCCAATACAGCCTGCAGCACGACGGTTTCTATCTGCCCTTTGTCATAACGCTTTTCCATAATGCTTATCTCCCATTCAGTTTTTTGTTCAATGCCGCTTTTACCGGCAGGCCTTTTTCGTATTCGACGTTCGTCAACTGCAAAGCATCAATGTTCTGCTTTTCGTTTTCGCCCATATTTTGCAGAAAATAGCAAAATTCCACGGCATTTTCATCCCCGCTGCTGCCCATTCCCATTTCTGTGTCAATGCGCAGCATCAGCGACGATACGACATGCGCATTGGTAACCCCTTCGTGCATCATCGTCTGTTTGCTCAGGTAATTGCCGATAATTTCATATTCGCCGGTCTTGTTGACCTCGTTCAGGTTGACGTAAAAGACGCCGCTTTTGCTCAATTTGGCCTTATCGTCGTCGCTGACGTCAAAGTCAGCCAGAATCAACGTATTCTGATTGGCTTTGTTATAGACTATTCCGGCGACTCCGGTCTTTTGGTTCTCGCGGTCATTGACAAAGACAACGGTGGTGAAAAAGGCGTCGTTTTTGTCAGAGGCAATTTCGCAGCTCATTTTTCCGTTGTTTACGCAGTCCTCGCCGTATTGCGCCAGCTCTTCCAGATACGCATCAACATCCAGATGCGGCGCCTCTTTGGCATATTTTTTGATATTGTGGCTGCGCATACTCTTGATGATAAAGCTGTCGGCAAACTGGTTGGCATTAATCAGGCTCTCGCGGTCAATCCTCGCACCCTCGCCGTGAACCGGAGCCATATACACCTGTTTCAAAGGCTTTTCGGCCGTGGTTTCCAAATCATAGTTCGGGACGAAAATGCTCTGCCCCTCGTTTTCCCTGGCCAGCATCTGCGTCGCTTCCAGCAGCGTATTGTCGTCAAACACGTCTTCGGCGGACAGTTTCTGCCCCTGCAATTCGTCCTTGTACTCCTCGCGGATGGACGCTATCAGCACTTCCTTAATCTCGTCAAGAGCAACGCTCGGCAGGTCTTCGGGGCGGGCATTGTAAGTCTTGGCAACGGAATCTTCGCCGACATAGCCGGCAAATTCAAAATTCAACCCTTTGGCCGTCTGCTGCAAAGACTTCCACAGCCCCTCAATCTTTTCATAATCCGCTTTGCGGTCTTCCGAATCACGCAACAGGCTGTTGATGCTGTCAGGGATTATCATATCCTTTAATTTGACGGCGACTTCGTTTTCAAGCCTTGTGCCGCGCACCAGAAGCTGTTCCTTTTCTCGGCGGGCAATACGCTTGTTCAGCTCCCACGCCACCTCTTCCTGCGTCTGCGGCTTGACGGCGCGGCCGAGCTTGGAGAAAATCCCGGCGCCGGACGACTTGCCGCGCGGCTGGTCAATCTTGGCGTGCTGATAAAGTTTGAACACATAACGCAGGTCAACGACTGCCTGATTTTCCAGATACGAGGTATAGCGTTCGGGCAGCGTTTCGTCCTTGGCGGCTTTGGTGATGATGTTTTCGGCTTCGGAAAGCAGGGCTCCGTATTGCGTCGCAACTTTAATTGTGCGGTCTATATGCCGGATATTAAACAATTCTTCCTGCGGAATCTTTTTCTTTTCTTCCGGCGTCAGCCCGACAGTGCGGAAATACATCAGCGTTTCGGCAAGCTGTTCGGGATTGCGGTCAAACGTTTCCGGATCCATCATATAAACGTGGTATGCCGGCACGCCGGTCAGGTGCTTTAAGGTACGCGCCAGGTAGTCGGCCTTTTCCGCGTCGGCTATCTGGCGGATGTCAATCCCCATACCCTGACGGGAAATCATCGGCTTGGTCAGTTCTTTGGCGCTTGAGCCCATATCCTCGGTCGCCTGATTGGCGGTACCGAGGAACATAAAGGTTTCGGGAATCTCCGACCGCTTAATCGTGAACTCCTTGTCGTCTTCTCCCTTGAGTTTCAGTTCATCGGCGCCGGGTTCAGAGAAAAAGGCCTCAATTTTGAGCCAGGCGTCAACCACAGGGCCGCGGTTTGACTCATCGCGGATGACCATGCGGCCGTAGTCGGGGGAATCCGGATCGACGAGCGCCCGCAGCAACGGCCCGTTGGAAACGACAAAACCTAAAGAGCTATGGTCTTTTTCATACGGAATGTTTTCCATTTCCATCACTTTGTCTATCACGCCTTCAACAAAAGCCGAATCGCCTTTGACCGCGTTCCAGTCAATCGCCGTGATGCGCTTTCCGTCGCGGGTTTCCTGCGTTACGACATCATTTCCGAACATCTTTTTCATGTAAGCGACGGCATTTTGGGACAATGCCTGTTCCGGGTCCATATTGCCCATTTTGACGCGGGCGTCAATCTTGCGCTGTTTGCGGGTTTCGTCAACGCTGAACGTCGTTACCTTGTACAGTTCGTCGGGATTATCTATATTGTTGCAGTCGACAACCAGCGCGCCTTTCGGGTGAACCAAAGCGCCGATGGCCTTGGTCAGGTAAGTCTTACCGTTACCGGGAGCTCCCATTGTCGTATAGCCGTAGCTTTTGCTTTCCTCCGGGGTACGCCCCTTGTCCAGGCGCAACAGCATTTCGGTCATATCTTTCATCATCGTCGGGTCGGTTACAACATTGCGGATGAGGCGGCCGTAGACGGCTTCTTTCGGTTCGTCACGCATAGTCGGGATATAAATTGCGTCCTCTTCCGATGCCAGCCAGGTAATCTTTCCGGTAATTTTGTCGGCGATGGGAACGGGAAATTCCTCGGTACCGAATTTATGCTTATAAATTTTCGCCATTACTTTTCTCCTTTAATTATCATGGCTGCCCATTGTGTTATTTTAACATATTTTTTGCTGCCGGGCAAGAGCAGAAACGCGGCTGCCGCGGCTTAAATCCAAATATCAGCGCCTTTTCAGGGATTTTAAGGTTTCAATTATTAGTTTTTCCTTAACGCCGTTGGTCATCGGCTCTTTTATCTGACTGTGTTTCATCCTTTTTTTTAACATCTCCATAATTTTTCCGGGTATCTGGTCGCCGGAAACGATGCCGTCGACATAATCTATCCGGTCGCAGCCCTTAGCCTGCATTTCCCTGACCAGCGGCTTGGTATAATTGCTTTCCCCCTGATCCATAAAGAAACTGTCGAACGTCAGCTGTTCGTTTTTCTCCAGCATGGTTTTCAGACAGCCGTTGACATCGGTCGAACCGTAGTCGTTGTTGCCGCCGTCAGTTACGGAAAAGATATGGGTAAAGCCGCTCTTGACATGAGGGTGCTTTGCCATATCCGAGGAAACATCCTTCAAAAACTCTTTTACCGCCGGAATCAAAAAGTCGTTGCAGCCGCCCTGCCCCCGGCGAACGCTTTCCAGACGTTTCGCAATCTCTTTGGTTTTGTCGTCGGGGAGGGCTACAGTCAGCGGGTAAGGCTCGCCCATCATATAAATATAGACGTTGATTTCCTTAAAACTGCGCGCGGCTTCATACAAAATGCAGGAGATGGCCAAAGCGTTGTCAAACGGCCTGCCGGTCATGGAACCGGAACCGTCAATGAGGATTCCGAAATTAGACTGCGGAAGCTGTACTTCTTTGATTTTCTCGTCTTCAGAGTATTTATAACGGGTGCGGAAACGCTCCAAATCCTTTTTGCCGATGTTCGGGTCGCCGCGGCGAAGCTTCTGCTGGAGGGCGACGTGGCGCTGCAAATCTATGGTGCGACCGCCCTGAACCGGAATTTGGGTCATTTTTTCCTTGGTCCGTTCGTGGCCGCGGCGGACGCTGTCAAACTTGTTTTGTTTGATGATTTCGCCGATAAGCTTTTTCGCCTGGGCTATTTCGTTGGAATACTGCGCGATATATTTCTGATATTCGTCCCAATTGCCTTCGCGGTAAAAGCGTGCAGCCTGCATATTGTCTTCGCTGAGCTTGACCATATCATCAATCGAAATCAGGCTCGGCATATCGTTTTGCGGCAGATAATCCTCCAGGCTGTTTTCACTGCGCCCGTGTTGCTGACTGTTTAACGCACCGCTTTCCTGCGGCGCACCGCGACTATCAGCATTGTCGCCGCGATTGGGCAAATCATTGGCCTTCATGCCGTTTTCGCCGGCCTGCCTTTTCAATTCGCGGATGCTCTCTGCCTTTTCCAGCAACTCTTTTATCTGCCCGTCGCTGAGGCGCGGCTGATAAATGTCGGTATTCGGCAGGCGGAACTGACCGGTATCGGGAAAGCCGGAGTTACCGTGCTGCTGCGATTGGCCGGAGTTGCCGGAGGACTGCGGAGAGCCGGACGAGGATTGCCGAGCACCGGAGGAACCCTGCTGCGTGTTGTCGGAAGAGTGCTGAGCGTCGGATTGGCTATTGGCAGACCGACTGCCGGAATTACCGTGCTGCTGCGATTGATTGGAGTTGCCGGAGGACTGCGGAGAGCCGGACTGGCCGTTATCTGACTGCTGCTGACCGGTGTTGCTTTGCTGCTGTCCTGTTTCATTGCCGGAACCCCTGCCTTGCTGATTTTGGTTTCCCATCGGCGGAGTCGGCAAAGGCGGCATACCGGGCATTCCGCTACCGGCACCCTGCCCTGACTGAGACTGCCCCTGCCCGCTTTGCGACTGCTGAGGCTGCCCTTGTTCCTGTCCGCCCTGAGACTGGTTCGGCTGTGCGGAGGAACTGTTCTGTTGTTGCCCCGAGTTCTCCTGTTGCTGGTTTTGAGCACTGCCTTGCTGCCGGTTTGAGGTGCCTTGCCCTTCACTCTGTTCTCCCTGCTGAGAAGACGAACCATTCTGACCGGACTGCTGCTGATTCTGCATCCGGCTGACCTGATCTTCCAGCTGTTTCTCCGCCGCTTTATATATATCTTCCATGTGCGGAGCGACAAACAGGTCAAAAAACTCATCCGTCATGGCGACACGGCGGCGGCTCATTGCCGTCATCCGTTTGTTATAAATCGTTTCATTCAGGATTTTCAACCCTTTGTTCGGCTGAGAGGTTTCAAACTTATCGCAGATTTCGCGGATGCGTTCAAAACATTCGGCGGCTCCCATTTTGCGGCCGTCGGTATCTATGCCGCTCAAAAGTTCCGGATACAGGTTCAGGCTGTGCCAATCTTCCATTTTGTGGTTTTCTATCAGACCGTTATTGGCAAAAAAACTGTTGCGGGCAATGGCCTTGACGTGAGCAATGCGTTTTTCGGCGCTGGCGGCCATTTCCTTTTCGGCATCTTCCATTTTCAACGGTGCCACATAATTACGGCCGACATTGATATCCGCTTCAAGCTCGTTTAAATGCGCCCGGTCAAAATCGCCGCCGAAATTGACCGCATAACGGTTGGCATACATATTTTCCAGTTCGTCGAAAAAGTAAAAACGGTAAGTATACTCGGCTTTCAGGCGCGCCGCCTTTTTTGCCGAGGCCTTCCATGCCGGCATATCGTTGCGCGCCGCGGCTTCTTCCATTTCCTTAACCAAAGTTTCCTGCTGTTTTTGAATTTCCTCCATCCGCGGAGAATTGGTAAACTGCGTCCCTTTGGAATGGGCTATTTCGTGATTCATAGCCGTTGCGGCCGCATCAACGCCGGCAACAAGCGTCCATAACATGTCGTCAATGATAAGATTTTGTTCGGGAACAAAACAATAGCTGATATTCGGGTAGCCGTTTTCGCTCCATACCAGCCTGGTATCCTGATTTTCCACCGCGCTTTCGACAATATGTGCATGGCGCTGCAGTTCCTGCTGCATATATGACGACGAAGCGATGCGGCGCCAGATTGTACTGTGCGAAATACGGTCTGCCTGATTGCGCCGGTCCCACTTTTCCTGCATTTCAGGACGGACGGCATATAACGCCAAAGCCGTTCCCCAGAAAAACTGCGATTCTTCGTCTTTCAGGTTCAACGGCGTTTTAAGGTCGCCGGTTTGCAGAAAATGCTCAAAATTCTCGCGATGGGACGCGAATACGGCTTTCTTATCCTCACTGTCCTGAAACATCGGCTCCAGCCGGTTCTGCAAATCACGGACATATTCTTCGCTTATATCTTCTTTACTTTTGGCGCCGAGGAATTTTTCGGAAAATTCTATCCGCAGGCGGTTCAGCGGATTTTTAACAATGTCTTTGATATGGCGGACACCGGCTTCGCGCCGGTAGTGCCCGGTATCCATAACGGCATCGGCGGCTTCTTTGTCCTGCTTTTGCAAAATCTCCTTTATCCCCATAGCAGACCTCTTTCAGGCTTTTTTTTTACATAATTTAATATACTTTAGCATACTTTTCGGGGCTTAGCAAGATTTTTTTAGCGCGCCCGCGGCGAGAAAAAATCAGCATGCACATGGCAGGCAAACAGCATAAATCCCTGTAAAACAAAAATCAAAGCGGCGTGTGTGTGTTTTATCTTCAGGCTTGACTTGAGGTTTAAAAGGCTGTTATCTGATTTTAAATGATTTCCGGCTTTGGAGCAACTCTCAACTTTCTGGTTGAGACGCGTTACTGCGAAAGGCCGTTTTTCGGAGAGAGACAAATGCTGAAATTTCCGGTTTTGAGTTTTTTTGGGGCGGCGGCGCTGTTTTTCACGGCCACGCTGACAGCCGGCATATACGGATTTAGCGCGTCTAAGCTGAACTTATGGCTGGCGCTCGGGCTGACCCTGGCGTTAAACCCGCTCGGGCTTAATGGAAAAAAGACGGCGGCCTGGGGACTGTGCGCCGGTATTGCCGCGGCAGGCGCGTTTGCTCTTCCGGCGCAAATATGGAGCGTCTGGATATTTGCGGCTTTTCTCGCAGCGGGCGGACTGCTGAAACGACTTTACGGCAACGACGGGATGCCTAACAATGAGGCAAAAAACGGCAACTCAGGCAATGAGAAGGCAACCGAATACGGACGGCTGATTATTTTGACGGCAGCGTATTTCAACCTCTCATTCATCACCAATACCGGACATACCGACGTACAATACGACTTTGCATCGTGTTTTAACTATATCGAATATATTTTGGAAAACAACTTTCTGTTCTGGCAGGAAAATCCGCTATTGACCCGCCCGAGCTATTCGACCTACCACCCGATTTTGCATTTTCTGCTGGCAGCGGGAGAAATGCGGCTGGCGACGGTTCTGGAAACCGAAATGTTGAACGCGGAATTGCCTGCAATGGGCGCCGGTGCCAATATGCAGCTGGCGGCGGAAGCGACACAGGTCTGTTTTTGCTTCTATATGCTGTGGTATTATTTTCTGGCCGGAAAAATTTTGCGTTTCTTCCGGCTTTCCCGGGCGGCATACCTCGGCGGGCTGGCTTTTATCTGTTTCTTCCCGGCGTACAACGCCATCGCGGGATTTTTCAACAACGACTGCCTGTTGCTGCCGTTACAGGCGGGAACCGTCTATTACTCCCTGCTCTATTACCGTGACGGCGGGCGGAAAAATCTGGCACGTATCCTGCTGTTTGCCACCGCGGCAGCGTTGACCAAACTCTCGGGCATTATCGTCCTGCCGCTGACCGGTGCGGCTATCGCCCTCCGGCTGTGGCAGCAGCGAAAAAAACCGGAAAACGGGCGGCGGCTGACACAGACAAAAAACAAGCCGCAGAAAAACGATACGGAGGACAAACGGCTGTTAACAATACACAAGCAGCTGAAAAGCGGCGCGGAGAACAAACGGCAGCTGGCGGAAGCCGCGGTTTTCGGCATACTGCTCGTTGCCGGGCTGAGCATCTGGCCGTTGTATCAGCACTATTTCCTCAACGTCGGGTTTGACTTTGTGCCGCCGCAGGAACATCTGTCGCTTAAAAGCTACGGCTTGTGGCAGCGGTTTAACCCGCTCGGCGCCCTGTTTTATCCGCAAATGTTTTATAATGATTTCGGCATTAACCTGTGGGAGACGATGACAAAAACGGCACTGTTCGGGCAATGGGACTTCTCTATGCGCGGGGCGGACATTATGGGGCTGATTACGGCGCTGGTTCTGATTTATAAAGCCTTGCTGGTTTTGGCGGTTGTTGCGGCCGCTTATCTTGGCGTCAAGAAACGGCAGACACAGGCATTCTGGCTGACAATGATTTTACTGGCGGGGGTTATCGCCGGGCAGATTATGTTCGGCCTTAAGCACCCGTATATGTGTAATCAGGATTTTCGCTATGTCGCAATTATCACGCTGCCGGTTGCGCTGCTGCTGGCACAATTTTTTGACAAACTCTCGGATGCCGGACGGCGGACGGGGAAAACTTTTGCCTGCGGTGCAGGGCTGGCGCTGATTGCGGCGTTTGCGTTTCTTTCGGCGTTCGTCTGGTGGCGGATTTCATTCTGAGGCGGCGGGAAACGGGGCGATGAACAGCCGGGCGGAAACCGGCGGAGGGAGAAAAGCCGGCAGAAATATGTTTGACAAAACCTTTAAAATATGGTATCCTTAAGGCCTAATTAAGTATAATTTAAATTAAGGATTATGAAAAATTATTTTGAATTCGTGGACACGAACCGCGAGCAGTTTTTTGATTTGTTAAAAAGCAATGAATTTAAATGCAACGCCGCAGGCCGCAGATTTATGGCTGAACGCGTCAAGGTATCAAAATCCCGTCCGGTTACCGTTGATATGGACACTTTACGCTATGCGGAAGAAATCGGCGGATTGAAACCCGGGTCGGAATTTAAATACCCGAATGCGCAGGGCGGAACTTCCAAAGCGGTCGTATGCTCATTGTATGACCTGCCGAAGAATATGATACATCCGTTCCTGTATTGTTTCAGCGGAATGATGACGGCGCCGCTGTTTGCGTTTGAAATCTTACGCTTTTATGCAAAGCAGACAGGACGCGTGCTGCCGTTCCTTTCTTCCGGAAAAGAAGGTAACAAGGGTTTGTTCCAGAAGCTTTTTTACCGTGAAGAAGGGCTTATCCGCAAAACGGAGTATGATACGTATTACAAACTGATGAGCCTTTTGACCGGCACGCAGTATGCATACAGGAATTATACCCCGTGCGAAGACGACGATTCCGAAGGCAACCTGATTGAGATATACAATTTTGCGGTATCTCAGGGGCTGAAAGAAGTAACGTTTGTCATCTGTTCGGGCAATCCGTTCTATGACAAACGATTGCTGGCGGAGTGGATGTGGCAGCTGAAGCAGGAAAAATTTGCCGCAGTCAAAGTCAACCTCGTGTTGGCGCATTGCCCGATTTTCCTGCCGAAAACCTTAGCGGCAGTGCCGGAAGCGAAAATATCCGAAATTTACCTCGGCTATATCGCTGCCAGCCTCGGCCCTCTTAAGAAGGATACGGTACGCTTCAACGGCGTTACCAAATCCGCAAAGCCGGAGCGTTATGCCATGCCCGGCGTTTTCGGAGCGGACTGGGAAAAGTTCCGGGATATTATCGTCAACTACTCCAACATGGGGTGGCCGAACTATCAGGAAATCCTGTACGGCATTGACCATGAAGAAGCTGTTGCCAACATTATCCTGTCGGATTTGTTCGCACGCGCATCATATACGCCGGAAGA
>ERZ824598.1588-NODE-1588-length-27524-cov-16.097783_pt1 | contig 27524 bp, 29 predicted proteins | sample MGYA00519934_ERZ824598 | MGnify/ENA primary metagenome ERZ824598 (study PRJEB31778, sample SAMEA3449177) | human gut metagenome | biome: human gut; feature: human-associated habitat; material: faeces | place: United Kingdom | collected 2010/2012 ...
GAGGGCAAATCGGAGTCATATCCGATTCACTTTCTAAGTAGATTATACACTAGGGTACTTGAAAAAAAAAGTACCCTTTTTTAGTCAATTCATATTATATCTCCAAAATCATTAGAATCCAAGCAAAGGAGAAGAGCCCTCAATGACTCTTCTCCTTTAGGTTTTCTTTCGGAACACACCTTAGCTAAGTCATGGTAAACCTAAAACCTTTGTAGACCTCCACACAAACTGCTTCTTAGCACAGCTTACGCTTCATCAGTCAAAACATGCTCTCTTGCACAAGAAATACCATACACCTCGACGATTCCCTTATAGTAGGCGTTCTACCGCATAGGGTATATTAATCCTGTAACATATGCTACTGTCTTATAATATACCCTATCAACCCAAAAGTCAACCAAAAACCAACACATGTTATTTTCAACATCTTCTTTTTCCTCAAAGAACTTTACCCTAGCAATAAATAAACTATCGATTCTATATTGCTATTTCAATTCCGCCTCCTTAAATTTTTCCAATCTGTAATGACGTTCATCATCCAATTCCTTAACACCATCCTTATAATCATATCCAAATTTCGTATAAAATTCTGTTGCTGTAATGGATGCCGGTATCTCCATTCGATTTGCTCTTACATAAAACTCATCCTGTTCCAATGTACTTATAATTTTGCTTCCAATACCTTTTCCATGAAATTCCGGAAGAACAAAAATACACAAAAGTATGCTCTCTGTTTCACTACCCCAAAAACTTGAGATAGAACCTGTTCCAACAATTTTTTCTTCAAATTCAAAAACGTACATATGCGCATAACTTGCCACATTTAGGACCTTTTCTTCATCATAAACCTTTGCAAGCGTCTCCATCGCCGATAATCCATAATCTCTACTGTTAATCTCTAAGAAATTCCTGACAATAAGATTTCTGACTTCTTTAACATCCTCTTTTTTAAATCTTCTAGCCTTAACACGGTTCTTAACATAATCAACCGATTTCGAATTTTTGATTAAATCGTTCATTTTCTGCACCTCTTTCTTGTAAATATAAAAATCGTACCAACCAATACAATGTCTAGTGCGATATCACCAATCGAATAAGATGCAATATGTAAAATCTTCTCTTATATTCTAGTTTTATGCACTAGACTAAAAGACCTACACGTTATAACCTGATGCATTTACCCTGCATGTTTATAACTGTGTATGTCCGCAATACATGTACATATAACATCTTGAATATAATTTCTGATTCATGTTGTCCTCTCCTCGTTTTTTTGGTAATATAACATCATTGATAACTCATGTCAATCAAATTCCAGCACAGATTATCCGCACACCATTTTAATTAAAATAAACCATCACAAAAACACTCAGGAGGATGCCACTATGAAAAAACGCTTACAGTTTTATCTGAACTACTACAAAACATTAACAACAAAAAAATCCCTGACCACCGAAGAGACAGCCAGGGAACAAGAGCAATTGCTCATTCAAATTCAATTTTTTCAGCACGAACGTCTGATTCACTTAATCGTGACGGCACTTTTTGCACTGCTCACGATATTGAGTTTATTTGCCAGCCTGCTTCTTCCAAAACAGCCGGTACTTCTTGCACTGGATATCTTATTTCTTGTGCTTTTAATTCCATACATCTTCCATTACTACCGCTTGGAAAACGGCGTGCAGAAGTTGTACGAATACTACGACAAACTTAGTTGCCGGTGAAACCGCCATATGCTTTTCCGTCGTGCATAACAGCGCCTTTTCGCTTGGCAAGCTCAGAAACCGTCAAGATGTCATAATCATTTTTTACAAGCCATGGAAGAACCTTCTTCAGCGCCTCCACGGTAGTCGGGTGAATATCATGCATCAGAATAATGTCTCCATCTTTGACATTTTTCTTGATTTCCTTCATGATAGCTTTTGTGTTTTTTGATTTCCAATCCAAAGTGTCGGTATTCCACAGCACCATCGGATGTTTTAATTTTTTTCGCATTTTTGCACTGATAGCACCATATGGCGGGCGCAGCAGTGTAATGTCGTAACCAACTAATTTCTTAACCAAATCAGCGGTCTTATCATACTGTTTATTCACTTTTTTCATACTCAGTTTTGCTAAATTGGCATGATCCCACGTATGGTTTCCAATTTCACATCCCTGTGCCACTTCCTGTTTCAAAACTTCTGCGCCTTCCTTTACACGGGTTCCTACCACGAAAAAGGTCGCATGTGCCTGATACTGTTTTAATAAAGCAAGCACTTTTGGTGTATTTACTGTGCTTGGACCATCGTCAAACGATAAGGCAACCGCTTTCGAGCGAATCTTTGGCATAGGTGTCGGAATGGTCTGCGGCGCAAGTGTCGGAACTGCGGCAATTTCATTTGCAATCCCATCCGGCGCATAGGTTGCCTGTCCCTTTTCAGGAACTTTTGTTTGCTGTGACGCAGCACTTGCACTGTTCACTGCCGCCGTCACTGCTGCCGTTGCCTGTGCCGTCTGTGTTACCGTAACACCGCTTCCACTCGCCACAGCCTGCCCTTTTGGCTGTTCATCATCACCAAACTCAGCCTGAACCAAGCAGACGGCGCCCACTGCAATCAGCACAATTACTGCAATGAGACAGACAATCCATCGACCTGACACTGCCTGTCCCATACTGCTTCGATATTTACTTCTGCTTGAATATGAACTGTTTCCTATATAGTTATCAGAGCCTTTAGAAAAACGGCTGCGCCTTCTTCTTCGTCTCTCGCGATTATTATAACCTTTCATGTAATTCATCTTTACACCTCATTCCGAGAGCAATTCCCTGCTCCCATTACGTAGCCCTAGTATAGCACTAATCTTTCGGCTTTTCAATAACGATTTTCCCTCCAATAAATTCCAGTTTAACTTTATTTCCATCCATTCCCATTTGTTCCAGCAGCTCGCTTGGAATCTGCACACGTCCGGCGCGGTCAAGAACAGCAAACTCTTCCTGCGTCTCTTCTTCCTGCCAGTCAATGTCCAAATGTTCCATGCGCTCGCGGTAATCATTTTTCATAATACGCTCGCTGCTCGTTTTCCCATCGCGGATAGAAACAACACGATTTACCTTTTTTGCCAACTCTTTATCATGCGTTACAATGACAATCGTAAGTCCGAGTTTCTCATTTAACTTGCGGAACATTTCCAAAATGTCATCCGCAGTCTTTCGGTCAACGGCACCGGTGGGCTCATCCGCCAGTAACAGTTTCGGATTATTGGCAAGCGCAATTGCAATCGCAACTCTTTGCTGCTCACCACCGGAAAGCTGGCTTAATTTACTGTCCTTTCTGTGTCCAAGACCCACCAGTTCCAGAAGTTCCAGTGCCCTTTTCTTTTTTTCCTCCTCAGAAACTGCCTTTTCTTTTTCTTCCACAAAAAGCATCGGTGTCATTACATTTTCCCACGCAGTCAAATAAGGAAGAAGATTTCTCGCATTGTTCTGCCACACAAAACCAACGGTACTTCTCTTATATTTAACCAGTTCGTTTTCCGTCATTTGAAAAAGATTTTTGCCATCCACATACAGTTTACCCGCTGAAGGCCGATCTAATCCACCAATCATATTTAAAAATGTGGACTTACCGCTTCCGCTGTTTCCAATAATTGCCATAAGTTCTCCACGCTTCACGGTCAAATCCAACCCTTGAAGCGCCAGCACTTCAATATCTTTGGTCTTGTAAATTTTAACCAGACTGTCACACTCAATCATCACATCGTCCGGCACATCCATCGTCTGTTCCGGATTTTCCATTGCAGATTCAGGACTTTTTATTTGTTTTACTTTGCTTATTTTTTCTTTTAAATTAATCTTCATCGGCAATCTCTCCATCCTCAATATGATAGATGCAGTCGGCAATCTCCATCAATCCGGTATCATGCGTCGTCATTACTATAGTTACTCCCTGTTTTTCAATCAGTTCCTTAAAAATCTTCATCACCTGAAGCCCGGTATTGCTGTCAAGCTCCGCCGTCGGCTCATCGGCAAAAATAATCTTTGGCTTGTGTGCAATCGCACGTGCAATCGCCACTCGCTGCTGCTCACCACCGGAAAGTTCCTGTGGCATATGATGCATACGGCTTCCGAGACCAACTAATTTCAGACATTCTTCCGTCCGCTTTCTCCTGTCCCCTTTGTATCCGGCGAGTCTGAGAACAAACTCAACATTTTCGTAGGCGGTCATCATCGGAATCAGTGCCACCGACTGAAAAACAAATCCAATCTGCGTTTTCCGCATCTGCTCCCTGTCATGTTCCGGCAAATCTTGAATCGGTTTTCCCTCAAACAAAATTTCACCGCTTTTCGGGTAATCGAGTGCACTCAAAAGATTCATCAGCGTCGTTTTACCGGAGCCGGAACGTCCTCGGAGCATCGTAAGTTTCCCGGTCGGAATCCGAATGTTAATGTTTTTCAAAACCACCAGCTCCTTGCCACCGGCAATCGGAAAGCTTTGAATCACATCTTTGGTTTCTATCATATTTTCCATTCTGACACCTCCCTAGTCTTCACCAAGCTTCAACGCCTGGGAAATATTAATCTTACTAATCAGCTTACCAAGAACTACCATGCAGATTACAATCACAATACCGATGACACTAAAGAGACGAATCATATCAAACGCCTTAAACACAACTGCAAGCGGTACCGTCTGGTCGGTTGATGCATAGAAAATCTGCACCAGTGGCACAAACAGAATAGATGACAAAACACCAAGTCCGGCACCAATCAGAATGGAAATTCCGGAACTGAAAATCTGTTCATTAATTAACATCTGAATAATCTCTTTTTTTGTCATGCCCATCGCACGGAACACACCGAAAAGCAATTCTCTCTGCCGGATTGACAAAATCCAGTAAATCAAAAATCCGGTACTGCACAAAATCAAGATAATGATAAAACTCATCGTCAAAATACCATTGGTTCCTTGGAACAGTGCATCGTTTTTTACGTCTACCAGTTTGGATGCCACATCCTCAAATACCGTATATTCGATGCCGTTTTTCTTCGCATAATCGTAAATAAATTTCGAAGAACCGTTGGTCTGAATCCATACCTGATACGGCTTCACGCCAAGCGTCTGCTGAACCGGTGCCAGATTGGCAACAATCAGATAATGATCCGTTGTCACAAGCGTATCCTGCTGATTTAGTTCATGCGTCTGCTTCACATAACTTGGAAAATAATCAAAGAACCCATACACAACTCCTGTCATTTCTTTTTTATCTTTTGTTGTATAGGTTACTTTATCCCCCAGCTTGACGCCCATTTTTTTCTGAAAATTCATACTCAGAAGAATGGCATCCGGATTACCCGCCATTGCATTCAAATAATTATTCAAATGCGTCGGCAAAAGTGTCGAATCAAAATCACTTACCGTCAAGCCAAAATTTTTCGTGTCAATTGCCATCAACGAAGTTTCTGTTTCATTGTCACTCATTTTTTTGCCAAGTGATGTAGAAATCTCATCCTCACAGTAAACTTTCGTTGCATGTTTTACACCTTTCATGCTCTCATAGGTCGAAAAATCCGGCTCCGTATAGGATACTTCCTTATCCGGATTATCCGCAAGGAACGCTTCGTTGCTCTCCCATTGCTCTTTAAGAACAAGTGTTGCTCCCGTTTCATACCGGATATTACTCTCCGAATTGGAAAGAATCGTCCGCGCCACCGTTGCGTTAAAAATACCAAGTGCAACCGTCAGCATCAAAAAGACCATCATAAAGCTCTGTTTTCCCTTTGTTCTCAAAATCTGTAAAAACGAAGCGAAAAATGCCGGTTTCCAGTGTTTTTTCCCAATCAGATAAACAAGTTTAATCAAAAGCGGCTGGATGCGCAGCGCTACCAGACTGGCACTGATGATAAACAGCGAAGAACAAATAAACAAAAACGGGTCTAACGATTCTCCTTCTAACATCTGCGTCATAAGACTTTCCTTCTGCTCTGTAAAATTATACAAGCCATACAGAGAAATCACGAGCAGTATCACATCCATATATACTCTCTGGAAAATGTTTTTATGCTTTTTGTTTTTGTTTCTTTTTACATTAACAATTGTAACATTGGCGTCGCGGAAGACCGGTAACACCATGAAAGCAATGGATATAAGCATCGCACCAAGCATATACAAAAATACCGAAGTGCCAAGCGTGATATGTAATGTTTTTCTTTGAATAAATTCCAAAAATCCATTCGTTGAGCCAAGTGCTTTACATAGGAAATAGCCAAGCGGCAGTCCCACAACAGCACTCATTGCTGACAAAATAACGGACTGCAAAAAATAAATCAGTATAATCTGTTTCTTACTCGAACCACGGCTTTTTAGCAGGGCAATTTCATTTTGTTCCAAATCTAACATCTGTCTGGAAATCATAAAAATGAAAGCCAGCAAAAGCGCCAGTACCGGGAACTGTAAAATAAGAAGTGTTGTGCGCACTTTCTTTGCAGACGTCTGGTATTCACGGAGAACCTCCAAGTAAGCCGGCTCATCAATTTTACAATTATATGCATCCGATGTTTCCTGCATCACATCTTCCGTTTCGCTTACGAACGAATCAATCTGCTCAGCAGCCAGTTCTTTGTAATCGAAAACCAACGACCATGTGGTGGTCATTACAAAAGACTGTTTCTTTAAGTTTATAAAATCACTTTCAAATACTTTTGGTGAAATAAACAAATCCATATAATAATCGGACGGAGACTGTACCCAGTAGGTATCATCTGCCTCTTTATTTGTAAACACACCAACAATTTTTACTCGGATGGCATTGCCCTTAGCATCCATAAAACGGTTGAGCTCAATGATGTCGCCCACCATGATATCTAATTTGCTCATACATTTTTGGGAAACAATTGCCTCCAATGCGCCATCTGCACCCACTTTATCCTGATACATTTTTCCGGACAACATCGTGCTGTGTTTCTCCAGTTCCGACAAACTGCTGATTTTAATTGTCTTTGTCATGTCATCTTTATTGCGGGTTCCTACATAGTGTCCTCTGGTTTTGGACGACTCGTTATATGTCACAAAATAGTTTTGCTCCACATCAAGACGGTCTGCTGCACCGGCAGCCTCATCCTTCATGCTCTGATATTCCTTTTCCTGTCCATCCTGCCCTTTCATATTGGCCTCAAAAGAAATCACACCCGGGTTTTGATTCTCCTCTTGAATATACTCATCCAGTTTTGAGGACAATGTTTTCTGCAGTGCCGCTCCCTGATACATTGGATTGCTGCAGGCAATGGCAATCAACAAAATATTACCGATCAAAAGACTTACAACCATCCATTTTTTATGGAGAAGTTTCTGCTTGATAAAATGAATCATAACGACTTACCTCTCCTTTCTACTTTGATATAATCGCCAGCGTCTGGCCTTCTTCCAGACCTTGGTTTACCAAATACGTTTTTTCCTGTTTATAGTTACTAACAATATAGCGTTTATGTAATTTGCCGTTTTCTACAAGATAAACAAAATTCTTGATTTCCTCATTCTCCGTTTCCTCATATACGGCATCCGCATCGACAAGTAAGGCATCCTCAATTTTCAAACTCACTCCTGTGATGTAAATGTTATATTTTGAAAATTGGTAGGATTCTCTATCTTTCTTAGAAAGACGAATTAACTGAGCACCGCCGCTTTCATTTTGCTGCTCACCGTCATTGTCATTTCCATCCTGCAAGTCCTGCTGCAAATTATCGGTCGAAATCACTTTGCCTTTTAAGTGATACTTAATACTATCAAGTGTTGCTCCCAAACCAACATCTACCGTCATGTTATACCGCAGACCGGAAGCATCTTCTGCACTTAACAGAAAATCTTTTTTATCACGAATCAGCATAATATTTTCACCGGACGCCTCATCACCGATAGAATCCGTAATCTCTGCAACTGTTCCGCTGTATGGAGACGTAAGTGTGGCAGATTTCCGTTTTTGTACCAAATCGTTATAATCTTTCTCTTTTTTCTGAATGGATTTCCCCTGCTTCTGCAAATCTTTGTACTCGCTTTTTAACTTGTTTAACTGCAGCACTGCCAGTTTTTTTTCGGTTGCATCCGTGAGCGTTTTTATTGTTCTTTCCTGCTGCAGTACTTCGTTTCTCTTGCTCTTTAGGTTCACGTCATACTCAGACCTTGCCTGTTCCGTTTCCAGCTTTTTCTTTTTTAACTTTGTATCTGAAATCTTTACGTGATAGGTGGCAAGTTTTTGTCCTTTCACAACCTTTTGTCCATTCTTTACCAAAATCTTATCCAGATAGGCATTGGAATCTTTAATCGTTACCGCTTTATCATTCTGATAAACCAGGCTGGCTGTCGCCGAAATTTTCTCTTCGTAGGTGCCTTTTTTCACCTTCGTCGTTTTATAATGCTCTTGTTCCTTTTTGTTTTTATCTCCTTGATACAGCATTACTTTAGACTTCTGCTGCTCACTGCTTCCACAGGCGGTAATCACCATACACAAACCAAGGAGAATTGCCAGATTTTTAATCCTGCACATAAACAACATCTCCTTCCTTTAATCCTGACGTAATCTGTGTATACGCATCCGTCTTTGTCCCAAGCGTCACTTTCACTTTCTTTTTCGCATCTCCATCCATACGGTATACATAATGCTCGCTTTTTGCTTTAAAAACTGCATTGCTCGGTACAACCAAAGCGTCCTCTGTGGCATTGTTGTAAAACTCCAGCGTCACCGAATCACCAACCGAAACATTCGCATCTTTTTCATAACCAAAATAGGTACTTGTCGGGAGATTTCCCATCTCCACATCCATCTGTGAAACGTCCTGCTCCTGTGCCGTAACTTTATATTTTTTCCCGTTAATCACTGCCTGATATCCGCTCGCGCGGTCTAACACCGAAGAACCAATGTATTCGGTGCGAATCTGTGTTTTATCCATATCAGCAATTGTAATCACCGAAACACCGCCTGTCACAAAATCTCCGGGTGCCAGATTTTTGGCAATTACTTCTCCATTTACCGGGGAATACAGCCGGTTCAATTTGCTTGTTTTTTTCGCATTTGCAATATCACTTTTTAATTCACCGATGTACTGCTTCTGCGTCTGTTTCTGCAATTTCAACCGTAATCTTTCCGTTTTGATTTCTTCCTGTTTCTGCACAATCTGCTTGCCGAGATTTTTCTTGTCTTTCGCATTTTTCGCCTGTTTTTTCTGCTTTTGCACCGATTTTAATTCGATGTTTAACTGCTCGATTTTACTCTGAGAAGAGGTATTTGTCTCCGCATTTTCTGCAATCTGAGATTTTAACTCTTTCTGCAAATCTTTCACCGTCGACTCCGAACCGGTAAGTGTAGCCAAAAGCTGACCCTTCTTTACCTTGTCGCCAACTTCTACTTTCACGGCACCAGCCTGCCCCGAATTTGCAAAATAAGCGCCTACCATATCCGGCACTACCTCGCCGGAATAGGAATTCACACTGCTTAAATTCATTTTCTTTACTTTTGCCGTATCCACATCAACGCCGACCGGGTCTTTGAGTTTTGGCACGTTCGCTGTCGATTCCTGTCTGCCACAGCCAGAAAGTCCCATCAGCGATAAAATCAAAAGCCCCATCACCAATACACGATACTTTTGCACTTTACAATTCATGGTTTCCTCCCTTTTTGCAAAACAATCCATTAGTTTGTCAATATCTGCTCGTTTTCTTTTAATCCGCCGGTAATTTCGATTTCATTTTGAATCTGTTCTCCGGTTGTGACTTCTCTCGTTTCCTTTACTCCCTCTTTTCCCTCTATGTAAACAACTTTTTTGCTTCCCATATCAAAAACAAGTGCTGACGGAACATAAAGAACATTTTTCTTTTCTTTCAAAACCAAATCTACCGTTCCTGTCACTGCATTTTTCAAAGCCAATTCCTGCTTCGGGACAAAATAAATCTGTTTCCCTTTCCCTTTTTTCACCGTAGTCTTGTACTGCTGTCCCATAACCGTGACGGTTACCTCACTTCCCTGCGAAAAATGGGACGTATATTCGGTTTTGCAGGAAAAACGGTTCTTCTTCGCTGCCCTTATCGTGACAAGTAGATTTTCCTGATTTGCATAACCGCCCTCAAGCGATTTTTCTACAAATGTCACCGTTCCGCTAATCGGCGCCTTCAAAGATGCTTCCCGTATCGTTTCTTCTAAACTTTGAATATCTAATTTTGCTAATTCTAAACTTGACCGGCAGCTCTTAATCTGCGCATCGTACTGTGTCTTTACATTTTCTTTTTCTTCTTTACTGCCACCTGTACGATTTAACTGTTCTAACTCTCTCTGCCGCATCTGTTTTGCCTGGCTAATCTGAAGGGTAAGCGTACTGACCTGACGTTTACCGGTCTTTAGCGACTCTTCTTCATCCTCCAGATATTCCTGTAAAAGGACATCACCTTTTTTTACGTGCTGCCCTTTGGAAACACATATTTTTTTGATGCGGATACCGTCATCCGTACCATACACATTGGATTTTTTCGTACCTTCATACCGAACGGCAATGGATTCGCTTTGAACCATATCTCCCCTCGTAACGGTATATTTTCCTACATTTTCATCACTGTACTCTTTTACTAACGGTGCTGCATCAAACTCTTCTTCTGTTGGCAGAATACCACATCCACACATCATACAAGCTGCTATCCCTATACATAACAAACGGCTGCCCCTTCTCATATCCTTCATCCTTTCTTATTTTCGTCCCCCGGCTCCCAGGCATCATCCCATGCCTTGCAGTAACATTCTGTCTCCGTCGGCAACTGCTTTTTCGCAAGCCGTCCGGCACAGAACCGTTTCACCATGCGGTAAATAACGGCAAACACCGGAACTGCACAAATCATACCTAAAACTCCAAACAAGGAGCCAAAGAATAAAATGGAAAATAAAATCCAAAAACTCTTTAAGCCAATGGAATCACCAAGAATTTTCGGTCCTAATACATTTCCATCAAACTGCATTAAAATGATAATCAAAATCAAGAACAAAACACCTTTGCTCGGACTTGCAATAAAAACCAGCACCGCACTTGGAATAATACCGATGTACTGGCCAAAAAACGGAATGATGTTTGTCACACCAATTAACACGCTTATCAAAATGGTGTACGGAATTCCCGCAATGTTCATAATGATAAATGTCAATACACCAACAATCAGGGAATCAATAATTTTTCCGCTGATAAATTTTGCAAAAACACCATGCGTTTCGCTTAACACAGACAACACGCTTCCCGCTCTTTTTGCCGGCAGAACCGCAAAAATCAGTTTTTTCGCCTGAGCACAGAAGTTTTCTTTTCCTGCCATCAGATAAATGGAAATGATAAGCCCGATAAAAAAGTCAACCAAAACACTGGTTGCATCCATAACACCGTCGGTAATTGCCCCCAAAAACTTATCACTATTTGGAAGCAAATCATTTTGCAGCCAATCTAACAATTTATCAAATATATCTTTAGAGGATTTCGTAAAATAATCCGCAAATTCCGGATTCGATTTAAAAATATGAGTACCCCAGTTCTTCACATTGTTATAATACTCCGGCATACTCTTTGCCAGCCCGGTGATACTGTCAATAATCTCCGGTATTACTAACATCATAATTCCAAATACAACAAATATCGCCAGAAGAAGTACAAAAAACACGGAACATCCCCTCGCAACATTTGATGCTTTTTTCTTTTTCCCCTTAAAAATTTTACTCCACAACGGAATAAATATATAACGGTCCGATTTATTCACAAGCGGACTGAGAAGATACGCAATCACAACGCCTATGTACACCGGCATCAATGCCGAATTAAGTGCACCGAATATTTTCCCAAGCCCCGTCAAATTACTCGTTATTGCATAAACGATCAACGCTGCCACAATCACAAAAAATCCCGTGAGTCCGGCGTACCAATACTTTTCCAATTCCTTTCCCGGTCGTTTCAAACAAGTTCACCACTTTCTACAAACTCTTATTCACTATATGCCAAACCAACAAGGGGTATCAGCCAAACGACACCCCTTTGCCTCTTTGAAAAACATTGTATCACAACCGCTTTTTCAAGTAAATGTACAAAACGATAAAAACGTGGATATTTTACATCATTTCATTTTTGATTTAAAAACAAGGCTTGCCAGATATCCCATAATTAATGCACCGGAAATACCGACCGCTGCACTTTCTAATCCCCCATAAAAAGTACCGATAAATCCCTGCTTGTCAACTGCCTCTTTAACGCCCTTAAACAGCAGATGCCCAAATCCAATCAGCGGCACGGATGCGCCGGATTTTGCCCAGTCAGCAAATGGCTCATATAGTCCGAAGAAACTTAAAATAGCACCTGCACAGACAAGTCCTACCATAATTCGTCCCGGGAGCAGTTTCGTATTATCCATAATAACCTGCACAATCGCACAAATTGCACCGCCAATCAAAAACGCTGTTACATAGTCCATTCTCCCACCCCCTTTCCGGAGCCGGAAATTCCCTCCAGCATAACTGCATGGGCAATGCCCGGTATCGAATTTCCCTCGTTAAAACTTACTGTAGATAACAGCGCACCGGTCGGAACAAACAGCACCCTTTTCCACTCTTTCTTTTTCATTTTCTGAAGAATATATCCACAAAGTGTTATCGCACTGCATCCGCACCCACTGCCGCCGGCATTGGTTCCCTGCTCTTTATTGTAATAAATTTCGGTACCGCAGTCGAAGTGCTGTTTTTCAATGTCGTAGCCATAGCCCCGCAGCATATCAATCAAAATTCTCTGTCCAATGGTTCCCAAATCGCCGGTCACAATGCAGTCATAATAATCCGGTCCGATTCCCATATCTTTAAAGTTATGAAGAATGGCATCGCAGGCAGCCGGTGCCATACAGGCTCCCATATTCATGCTGTCTTTAATTCCATAATCGGTTATCGTTCCTGTTGTAATCCCCATCACTTCCACATAACCGGTCTCTTTGCGTTTCCATTTTGCCCGTGAAGATGCTAAAACCACTGCGCCACTGCCCGTCACCGTCCACGTTGCAGAATACGGACGCTGGCTGCCATAGGCAAGCGGATAACGGAACTGTTTCTCCGCACTGGCAAAATGACTTGAGGTTAATGCGACCACATAATCGGCAAACTCTCCATCAACGAGCATCGCTCCAATCGCCAGAGACTCTCCCATCGTTGAACATGCACCATATACACCAAACATCGGGATATTGAAATTCATGATACCAAAAGAAGTGGCAATTAACTGTCCAAGCAAATCTCCTGCCACTAAATAACGGATTTCCTGCGGCTCTAGCCCCGCTTTTCTCAGTGCAATCCGGGTCGCCAGCTGCTGCATTTTGCTCTCCGCTTCCTCCCACGTTTTTCCGCCAAACAAAGGGTCTTCCTCAACCATGTCAAAACACTTGCCAAAAGCACCGTTTCCTTCTTTTTCCCCGGCAACACTGCCCGCACCAATGATAATCGGCGGTCTGGAAAATAAAACGCTCCTTTTGCCTACCATTTTTTTCTCATTCATAACCATGTATCCTTTCCGCTTAACTTAGGATTTAGTATGGTTTATGGATTTATTCTTTATACATTTGAGATTAAAATTCTGTGCGACCTTCTAAAAGATAATCATAAGAAGTTTCGAGTACACGAGTCAATTGCATTAATGTATCAACAGAAAAACCAAGGCCTTGCTTTTCAATTTGAAAAATAAATTTAGGCGAAATCCCTGACATATCCGCCAAATCACCTCTGCTAAGCCCCTTTTTCTTTCTCACCTCTTGGATTCTCAATCCAATCTCCTGATTCATTCTTTTTTCCTCCTTCTTTTCTTCACCAAAGCAAAGACATGCTATTTTATCATTCCCCGAAAAAGCCTATATTCTTTTTTCATAACGCATCCTTTTTATGGCATGAAAGCATTATTATTTTCCAATTTCATAAAAATCTATGCGTTTATTCTAAAAAATCTTGCACTTATGCATATTTGTCCATTTTGAAAACCTATCACTTTATACTGCTTTTGAAGTGGAACGGTGGGGAAGGCGCAGCGCTAAAGGAATCTATGCAGAAAGGAGATACTCATTCATGAAAAAGTTTAATAAATCTTTTTTGTACAAAATCAGCTCTTTATGTATCGCTCTTGGCGGTCTTATCTATGCACAGGGAATGTGCATGATGTTTTTTGGAGAGCCTGACTTCAAAGAAGTAAAAGAAGATTAAGAAAAAAGGCTGCAAGTCACTTTCGATTTGCAGCCTTTTTACAATTTACAAATCCCCCCTCTTCATGATTTCATATAACGAAGATAACATAAGATACACTTTTCCCAGTTGATTTGGTTCAAATTTTTCTATCAACTCTATAATTTCATTTTCATAAGGAAACTCCGTATGCCCTCTAAGCAGATAATCACAGGATGAATCCAGTGCTTTGGTCAGTTTTAACAATATGTCTACCGAGAAGCCTGTGTGCTGCCGTTCAATCTGGAAAATATATTTTTCCGATACTCCCGACATCATGGACAAGGTATCTCTTGTATATCCTTTGTCCAGTCTCACGTGTCGTATTCTCTCTCCAACCTCTTTGTCCATTGTAAATTCCTCCCTTTTCTTTATTTAGAGATGAAATATTTTATCATTTATAAAGAAATGAATGTTTTTATTTTCATAACGTATTTATTTTCTTGCACAAAAGCAATTTTCTTATCCTTTTTCTACTATATAACGCTTTTATTCCGCGCAGTATTTACACTTACGCATATTTTTCCTCTTCCAATTTTTTCTTTTCTATACTGGCTTGCAAAAGGAGGGAACAGCATGAGTGTCTATGATAAATCGCTGGAACAAATTCAAAGTTCCTATCAGTTTACAGACTTGGAAATGGCAAAAATGGACTACACATTAAAAGTGTTCGCCTATGAGTTATCAAAGCTCGTTTTCTTTTTCGTATTTTTCGCTGTCATCGGAAAATTTTCAGAATTTGCAGTTTGCTTAGTTGCTTTATTGCCGTTTCGCTGGATTTCCGGCGGTATTCATCTGAAACATTATTGGAGTTGTTTTATTTTCAGTTTTTGTTTTTTTGCTGTTATTTTGTTCATGGGTGAAATGTTTACACTTCCCCTATATGCACAAATCAGTTTGTTTGTTTTAAGCAATTTACTTCTCTTTTTTATCGGACCTGTTCCCTCTGCCAAAAGAAAGGTAATGACAAAAAAACAGTATACAAATAAGCGTTTTTTGTCTTCTTTAATTCTTTTGGTTTACACCATTCTTTATTTTGCCTTGCAAAATGTGCCCCATCGCTCTGTCGTTTTTTGGAGCATCATTTTACAAATTATACAATTAATTTGTGCCAAGTTGACACGGAAAGGAGAGATATATGAAAAAGATTAACAAATCATTCTTGTACAAGTTTAGTTCCTTGTGCATCGCTTTGGGCGGTATAATTTTTTACCATGGTCCATGCTTAATGTTCTTTGGTGAACCTGAATTTAAAGAAAAATAAAAAAAAGGCTACAAATCATCTATTTGCGATTTGTAGCTTTTTTTCTAAATCACAATCCACAGTTCGAAACAATCACTCCCATCCCTTTGTCCATTCTGAACAATTAAATCACCCTTATTTTTATGAACCAGTATCTTGACATCATAGAGTCCGATTCCACGCCCTTCACCTTTTGTACTATATCCATACTCAAATAATTGCTCTAGTTCATCTTGGCTTTTCTTATAATAAGCATTTGCAATATAGATTGATACCTTTCCCGCATTTCCCTTTTGTTCTTGTATTTCAATCCACATCTTCTTTTGTCCATCAAATTCTTCCTCCGCTTCAATTGCATTATCAAGCAAAGTACCTAAAATCTGTACCCAGATAACATCAGAAACACCTCTATGCAGCATACTACACGAAAAAATCGTATGAACTTCAATCCCCTCTTCAATCGCTTCATTAATTTTCTCATATATTAATGCCACCACCGCTGGCTCTTCCAAAACAATTGCATCCGTTGGCAGTTCGTAATCCCATATTCTTCCTAGAAATTCCTTCTGCTTCGCAACTAATTCGTCGTAATTGTCATATAAGCGATACATCCCAAACGCTGTATCAAACTGATTCTTAACTTTATGCTGTCTCCTCCGAATTTGCGAAATAATCTCGGTAAAGCTTTCCAAATACTTTTTACGCAATTGATTTTCAATTTTATTTTTCTGTATTTTTGATATCAAAAACCACATAACCAAAATACAAACTGTAATGTAAAAATATTCCGCTACGACCAATTCTTTAAATGCTCGAAGCACAACAACTGGGGCAAAAATCATTAAACTCAAAAACGCAACAAAGAAATATGAGACATCCCAGCGCTCAAAAAGCCCCATAAGCCTATAAATTTTTAGTTTTGACAAGAGTGCGCTTACAACCACTAACAGCGTAGATGATATTGCCTCTAACCAGCCATCTGCCAAATCAAGAGGCACAAAATAATAAACTCCCTGAGACAGTAACAATTCAACAACACCAAGTATTATTAAGCCCATTACACACATAGCCAGTGTCTTTACAATTCCATCATGATAACACCAATAAATGTATGCATATAATAAAACATATCCAATCACAGAACATATCTGAGGCAGCCCAAAATACATAAAAGCTGCATAATATAACATATTTCCTAAGAAGTATACCCCTGCCTTTTTAGGTTCTATGTGATACTGTTCATCTCCCAGAGCTTTCACCACCAAAACAATCCCGACCCATTCCATCAATGTTATATAGATCCAAAGCCAGCTCATCATCTCATCCTTTGCAATTCTTCAATTTCATCTAAAAATTGTTTCTTCATTCTTGTTCCAATTTCTATGAGTTCGTCCCGTCCGCGCAGTTTCACATAGCGGTTCACGGGATCCACATACTCCAAATAGGCGTAGTTCACCGCAATTCCTTTGGTTGGAATCAAAAATTTTTGTGTTCTAATTTGTTTTAAAAAGTGATTTAGGGATAAATTTGGAATTTCTAACTCATCATCCGTCTTAATAATATATAACTTCTTATGTCTGCTGGAAAGCATAACAATATCCTTTTCATGCACAGCGTAAGAAACTTTATCTTTTCTAACAAAACAGACGGCATCCTCCAAAACTGTACTGTGCATTTTACGGAATGCCTGCATGACGACCTTACGGACACGACTTTCTTGAATTGGTTTTTCTATATAATCATAACAATGTATCTTTCGTAAAAGTTCTGCCTCAAGCCCAATCAGGCTTGTTACAAAAATAATATCCACACCAAAATATTCTTCCTGCTGCCTTACATACTCTGCAAACTTTATCCCTGAAAAATCATTTGCAACTTGTGGTTTTAATATAATATCTACAAAGAATAAATCAATATGATTTTCCATCATACATGCAAGAGCAGGTCCCACCTCAGAAAATGCATACGCTATAATTGCATCATCACATGATTCCACAATACGCTTCAATGCAGTTCTTGTGGTTTCCATATCCTCCAAAATAAGTACCTTTTTTCGCATCACATATTCTCCTACAACATTTCTTCAACATAAGAAATAAGTCGGGCAAGAATAAGTTTTTTCTCCACACGACTTGCCGTAAGCCAAAGCTGCCGCAAATGATTGTCAAAATCCGGCTTATTACCTGTTAAAAGATAAGTGATATCAATCTCATATTTATCATACAACATCTGTGCTTTATCAGAAGTTAATAAGGAGCAGCCCGTCTCAATTTTACGATATGTATTCACATCCCAGTGCATTTCTTCTGCAAATTCTTTTTGAGTCATATGCATCGATAAACGGAATCCTTTCAACCTTTCACCAACAGCTTTCTTAGAAAAGCTCTCCTTCAAAAGAAAACACCACCTTTAACCTTCTTTTTCCTATATTTTATCAATGTGTTTTCCCTTTGTAACTGCACTTTATATTCCGTTTTATCGTATTTATTTTACTATCCGAGAGCCACATCAAGAACCATCATCAGTGTAAAACCAACCGCCACACCGATGGTTGCTATATTGGTATGCTCCCCCATTTGTGATTCCGGAATTAATTCTTCCACTACAACATAAATCATAGCACCTGCCGCAAATGACAGAAAATAAGGAAGAAATGGAACAATGATACCGGTTAGTAAAATTGTGAGCAGCGCTCCCACCGGTTCAACAAGCCCGGACAACACGCCATACAAAAAAGCCCTCTTTTTCGACACACCAAGACTGCAAAGAGGCATAGAAATAATTGCTCCTTCCGGAAAGTTTTGAATTGCGATTCCAAGCGCCAGGGCAAAAGCACCCGAAAGTGTAATTCCTGTATTGCCAATCAGCACTCCCGCAAATGTAACACCGACTGCCATTCCTTCCGGAATATTATGCAGTGTCACCGCCAGCACAAGCATGGCTGACTTCCCAAGTTTGGTTTTCGGTCCCTCCGGCTTATCACTATCCAAATGAAGATGTGGAATCACACTGTCTAACAATAACAAGAATATCATGCCAAGCAAAAAACCGACACACGCAGGAATCCACGCAATGCCGCCCGCCTGCTCCGTCATCTCAATTGAAGGTATAAGAAGCAACCACACCGAAGCTGCAATCATAACACCGGCGGCAAATCCCAAAAGCATTTTCTCCAACTTTTGATTCATACTTCCCTTCATGAAAAATACCATGCCTGCTCCCAATGTTGTTCCCAGAAAAGGAATCATTAATCCAGAAAAAATCATCAATTACCTCCTTGTTTTCCGACAACAAACCATCCTTTGGTTATCTTATTGATATGCCAAAAAAGCTCGTCTTGTTATCCATGTGTGTTCGTTATCGCCCACAGTATATCACAACGAGGGGGGACTGTAAAATGCTTCCTTGGAAATATTTCTTTATTATTGACCCCATCCCCATTCTCCGATATACTTAAATAAACATAGGAGGGATTCACATGAAGACTACATCAAGAACCATTTCACAAATTGTCCGGGCGCATACGCTTACCTATTTCAACTTGCTGAATGTAATTTTAGCAGGTTTTATCATTCTCTCCGGACAATATAAAAATATGCTTTTTATGGGAATTGTCATTTCCAATTCTTTGATTGGAATTATTCAGGAATGTAAGGTAAAATCCCTCATTGATAAGCTTTCCGTAATCACAGCAACAAAAGCAAGAAAACTTACAGCCGATGGCACAATCACAGAAATTCCGATTGAATCTCTGGCAGTTTCCGACACCATACACATTATGACAGGCGACCAGATTGTCGCAGATGGTGAAGTTCTTACCTCGGATGGATTAGAAGTCAATGAATCGCACCTGACCGGCGAGTCCATTCCGGTATTTAAAAAGCCGGGTGACTTTCTCTATTCCGGCAGTTTCATTGTAGCGGGTTCCGGCACGGCAAAAATTTTGAAATCCGTTGAAGACAGTTATGCAGCCAAATTAACGAAAAAGGCACAGACGAAACGTCGGGCAACGTCTGAAATGCAGGATGCCATTAAGCGAATTATACGCTATGTTAGTTTTGCCATTGTACCAATTGGTGCTGCCCTTTTCTGTATTCAGTATTTCCGTGCGGACGACACCTTATCAAATGCTCTGGTAAGTACGGTTGCCGGTGTTCTTGGCATGATTCCGGAAGGACTGGTACTCTTAACCAGTGTTTCCTTTATTCTAGGCGTAGGACGCCTTGCGAGAAAAAAAGCACTGGTGCAGGAAATGGAAGCAATTGAGGCGTTAGCCCGCGTAAATGTATTATGTTTAGATAAAACCGGAACGATTACCACCGGCGAACTGACCGTTGATGAAGTAATTCCTTTCGGTGTGGACAAAGAAATGATTCACGATATCATGGGGACACTTGTCTATGCATTTACTGAAACAAATGCCACAAGCACGGCACTACAGGCTTTTTTCAAAGAAACTGATACATATTCGGTAACTGACAGTGTTCCATTTAGTTCCCGACGCAAATTTATGGGAATCCAAACGAAAGACAAATGTTTTCTTCTTGGTGCTCCGGATTATCTCACAAAAGATGACGAAATATTAAAAAAAGCAGCCACTTACTCCAATGAAGGACTTCGTGTACTGCTGCTTGGTTCGTGCCAAAAATTATACAAGGATGCAAAAGAAATCGAGGAATTCACCCCACTTTCTCTTATTGTACTCTCTGACTGCGTAAAAGAGGATGCACTCGATACATTCGCCTTTTTTGCAAAACAAGGTGTAGCAGTCAAAGTCATTTCCGGCGACGATCCGGTTACTGTTTCATACATTGCAAGACTTGCCGGAATACCGGGGGCAGATGCATATATCGATGCCGGAACACTTCCGGATGATATCGATGAGCTTTGTAAAATAGCACCAAAATACAGTGTATTTGGGCGCGTTACACCGGAAAAGAAGCAGGCACTCGTTCACGCCTTCCAAAACGCCGGACATGTTGTCGGTATGGTGGGCGATGGCATTAACGATGTTCTCGCACTCAAAGATGCTGACTGTGGAATTGCCATGGCAAACGGAGCGGACGCTGCAAAACAATGTGCACACATTGTGCTGATGGATTCCAATTTCGCCTCTATGGAAAATATCGTAAAAGAAGGACGAACTACCATTGCCAACATTGAGCGTGTCAGTGCGCTCTATCTGACAAAGACAATTTACTCCGTCCTTCTGTGTACCATATTTATTATTATTGGAAAATCCTATCCGTTCATTCCGATTCAGCTCAGCTTAATTGGTGCTACGGCAATCGGAATTCCAAGTTTCTTTCTTGCCCTCGAAAAACACGAAGAGCCGACAACAACCGGATTCTTACGCCATGTCCTGCGTATTTCGCTTCCTGCCGCACTCATTTTGTGTGCCGGAATTTGCGCCATCCAGTTTTTGTCCCTTCGTTTTGGTTTTACAACAGCATTTCATCAGACGCTGAATCTGTTAGCCGGTGGCGTTGTCTCCCTCGGTGTCGTAGCACGCGTCTGCCATCCATGGACAAAGCGCAGAACGCTTTTATTCACCCTAATGACAATTATTTTCGTTTGCGCCATCCTTGTCGCACCACACTTTTTCGGAGTCTTATCCCTGCGGGAATTTATTCATGTAATATCATTCATATAAGAACAGGTTCTTCCTCTAACAAACAGATCGCCTGTGCCGATATGCCCTGACCGCTTCCGGTGAAACCAAGCCCTTCTTCCGTTGTTGCCTTAATGTTAATCCGGGAAACATCTACACACAAAGCTTTCGCTACATTTTCACGCATTGATTCAATATACGGACGCATCTTCGGTTTCTGTGCAATAATGGTTGCATCCACATTTCCAACAACATATCCCGCCTCTTTCACTTTGCCACGGACACACTCTAACAGCCACAGACTATCTGCACCACGATATTTCTCATCATTGTCCGGAAAATGTTTGCCAATGTCACCAAGAGAAGCCGCACCGAGCAGAGCATCCATAATCGCATGCAGTAAAACATCCGCATCCGAATGACCTAAAAGTCCCAGTTCATAATCGATCGTCACACCGCCAAGAATCAATTCTCTATTTTCCACCAAGCGGTGCACATCATATCCCATTCCAATTCTCATCGTGTCTTACCTCACTTTCTTCTCATGCTATGTCAAGATATACAAAAGACCTCCGAAGTTACCTTCGGAGGTCTGTAGTAGCGGGAAAGGGATTCGAACCCCCGACACCACGGGTATGAACCGTGTGCTCTCGCCAACTGAGCTATCCCGCCATCTAAACTGCCAAGACGAAACTGTCTTGACATATATAAAAACTTTTCACAATTGAAAAGTTCAATGGGACCTACAGGGCTCGAACCTGTGACCCTCTGCTTGTAAGGCAGATGCTCTCCCAGCTGAGCTAAGATCCCATGCGTCACTCACAGCGACTTCTTAATTATACCAAAAACATCCATTTTGTCAACACTTTTTTCAAAAAAATTATACTTTTTCTTGACGCTCCCTACACATATCATGTACAATATGGATTGGACTTATCCAACAATTGTTTATTATTAGGAGAAATATTATGTTTGTAAAATATCTGATTTTGTTTTTCATTTCCATGGTACCTATTGTTGAACTGCGTGGTGCCATCCCTTATTCCGTTGTTTTCGGACTGCCGCTTATACCATCTTACATCATTTGTGTAATTGGTAATATGCTGCCGGTTCCTTTTATCTACCTTTTCGCAAGAAAAATTTTGATTTGGGGTTCCGATAAAAAGGGCATAGGCAAGTTCTTCCGATTCTGCTTGGAAAAAGGCGAAAAGGGCGGACAGAAATTAAAAGAAAAAGCAGGACGAGGTACATTCGTCGCACTGTTTCTCTTTGTTGGTGTTCCGCTGCCCGGCACCGGTGCATGGACCGGTACACTCGCTGCCAGTCTTCTCGATATGGATTTTAAATCCTCAATTTTAGCATGCATGGGTGGCGTACTGCTTGCCGGAGTTATTATGGCTGTTGTCAGCACCGGCGTATTCAGCGCAATTTTAGCACTTTTTTAGTAAGGCATTTCACACATACGAAAATCTATTTTCCCATCTTCACGAATTTCCATCACCGTGTAGGTGGGAATTTTATTATCCTGTCTCGGTTTTGAAATGCTCCCCGGATTCAAAAGAATCAAATCATCGGTTTTCTCTAAATACGGCACATGCGTATGTCCAAACATAACAATATCGGCATGATTTTGCAGCCCAAAGTAGCGCAGAGCGTCCGGTGCCCCGCCATACGAAAGATAGCGGTGCCCATGACACATCGCAATGCGCTTGCCGCCAAATTCAATCACCATACTCTCCTTGAGCGAAGAAGAAAAGTCGCAGTTTCCTCTCACCATATAAACCGGATAAGGCGTCAGCGAGCGGATATAAGCCTCATCATTTCCTACATCCCCAAGATGAAAAATCGCCTGAAAATCCGGATACCTGTCCATCGCTTTTACAAGATTTTCGGTTCTTCCATGTGAATCACTAAAAATCAGTGCCTTCATTATGCCTCGCCTCTCTTTTTCAAAATCTCAACCATTTTACGGATTGCAATGCCGCGGTGGCTGATTGCATTTTTCTCTTCCGGTTCCATTTCTCCGGTCGTCATGCCTCGCTCCGGCAGATAAAAAATCGGGTCGTAGCCAAATCCATTCTCTCCTTTTGGCTCTTTAGCAAGTTTTCCTTCAATAATTCCCGTTGCCGTATCAACTGTTCCGTCCGGGTAGGCACAGGCAATCACGCAGACAAACCTGGCATCTCTCTTTTCATCCGGCACACCCTCACAGCGTTTGAGAATCTCCGCATTTTTAATTGAATACGGGGTATCTTCTCCCAAATATCTCGCCGAATAAATTCCCGGCTCTTTGTTCAGATAATCTACCTCAAAACCGGAATCGTCCGCAAGAACCATCTCGCCGGTCTCTTCCATAACTGCTTTCGCTTTAATCACAGCATTTTCTTCAAATGTCTTTCCGTCCTCTACAATATCAATATCCACACCAATATCTTTCATAGATAAAATCTCATAGTCATCGCCTAGCATCTGGCGGAATTCGTTGACTTTTCCCTGATTTCCGGTTGCAAAAACCAATCGTTTTTTACTCATTTTCTTTTTTATCCTTTCTTCTCGCCGGCGGTTTTACGCCCATGTACTGATACAAATACGTTTTCATCATACCATTGTAAATTTTACGGTTTTTCGTTGCTTTTTTTCGGTTTCCACCCGCTGCCACAGCCTTTTGCGCATCTTCATATCCACTTAACAAAAAGAACGACCACGTATCATTTTCCGACATCACATGTCCAACCGTTTTGTATAAATCAAACATTTCTTCTTTGGTCGAGAGACGCTCGCCATAAGGCGGATTGCTGATTACAAAACCATACTTTTTCGGTGTATTAAAGTCAGCCACATCACGCTGCTGGAAATGAATGTACTCATCCACACCGGCAAGTTTTGCATTTGCCCTCGCCATTTTCAGCACCTCATCATCTACATCATATCCCTGAATATGAATCTCTGCATCATTTCGGATAGCGTCTTCCGCTTCATCAATCGCATCGTACCACGCCTTTTTCGGCACGAGATTTTTCCAGCTCTCCGCAGTAAATTCACGATTCATCCCCGGTGCCATATTCAAAGCAATCATCGCTGCTTCAATTGGTATCGTTCCACTTCCGCAGAATGGATCAATCAGCATACGATCGGCATGCCACGGTGAAAGCAGAATCATCGCTGCCGCCAATGTCTCCGTAACCGGTGCCGGTGCCGTAAATTTGCGGTAACCGCGTTTGTGAAGTGACTCTCCGGTCGTATCTAGCCCAATCGTCACAATATCTTTCACAATACTAATCCGAAGTGGGTAAGACGCCCCGGTCTCTTCAAACCAATCCGTGTGGTAGGTCTGTTTGAGTTTTTCAACCATTGCCTTTTTCACAATTTTCTGAATGTCCGACGGACTGAACAATTTACTGCTCACAGAGTTTGCCTTCGTCACCCAGAACTTTCCGTCTTCCGGTATGTAATCCGCCCACGGAATTGCTTTTACCGCCTCAAACAAATCATCAAAACTCGTCGCACGGAAGCTGTCAATTTTCAGCAAAATTCGTTCCGTTGTACGCAGAAAAATGTTGGCACGGGCGATTGCCGCCGCATCTCCGAAAAATGTCACTTTGCCATTATCCACCTGCGAAATTTCATAACCAAGATTTTGTATTTCACGTTTCAGCACCGCCTCCATTCCAAAATGACACGGCGCAATCAATTCATACTGTTTCATAGTAACCTCATTTTTTCATTTCTTCGTATCCTCCGGCGATACTGGACGCCCATTTTCCTTTTTTCGCCAGTTCTCTCGCCGCCTGCAGACTATGATTTCCATGGTCGCAGTAAAAAATAATTCTGTCGTAGTTCATCATTTCTTCCTGATACTGTGAAAGTTCCTCATACGGGATATTCCACGCACCGGAAATATGTGACGTTGCAAATGCTTCCCTGCTTCGCAAATCCACGAGAAGTGTTTTACTGTGGTAAATATATTTTGACGCTTCTGAAAAAGACACCAGATTAGGTTTCATATCATACCCTTTTCTTTTTAATCTATTCCAGCCTCTGCGTCATTATGACCAAAGAGCCGGTCTTAATCGACCGGCTCCGGAAAATTAATAACAATCTTTGGAATTGTTTGCAGCAGAATCTTTTGCACGGTTCTTGCTGCTATTTTTGCTCGCATTCTTACTTGCATTTTTACCAGCGTTTTTGCTTGCATTTTTGCTGGAATTTCTGCTTGTATTCTTGCTATCCTTTTTGCTGTTATTCTGAGCATCGTTATACTCATCTAAAAAATTCTTAGCCATGATTTCCTCCTTCGCTGCATTCTTGTGAATACGTTACGAAATTAGTATGTCACATGACTGATTTTTTATGCAAAAATTTAATGTCAGGCTTTTCCAACCGAACCAAATAATTCCATTTTTTCTTTTACTGTTGCTTTGATTGCTTCTGTACCCGGAGCAAGCAGTTTACGTGGGTCAAAACCTTTACCTTCCAAATCTTTGCCTGCTTCAATGTAAGCACGTGTTGCTTCCTGGAACGCAAGCTGGCACTCTGTATTTACGTTAATCTTAGATACACCAAGAGAGATTGCTTTCTTAATCATATCTTCCGGAATTCCGGTACCACCATGAAGTACAAGCGGCATCGTTCCTGTTTTCTCCTGAACAGCAGCCAACGTCTCAAAGCTGAGTCCTGCCCAGTTTTTCGGATATTTACCATGGATATTACCAATTCCTGCTGCTAACATGGTAACACCAAGGTCAGCAACCATCTTACATTCGTTCGGATCTGCACACTCGCCGGCACCAATGACACCATCTTCTTCACCGCCGATTGAACCAACTTCTGCTTCAATAGACAATCCTTTTTCTTTGCAGATTCCTACCAGTTCTTTTGTTTTCTCAACGTTTTCCTCAATCGGATAATGAGAACCATCGAACATGATGGATGAAAATCCTGCCTCGATACAAGCTTTTGCGCCTTCATAACTGCCGTGGTCAAGGTGAAGAGCAACCGGAACTGTGATGTTCAATTCCTCAAGCATTCCATTTACCATACCAACAACGGTTTTATAACCGCACATGTACTTTCCGGCACCTTCGGACACACCAAGAATAACCGGTGAATTTAATTCCTGAGCTGTAAGAAGGATTGCCTTCGTCCACTCAAGGTTGTTGATATTAAACTGGCCAACTGCATATTTTCCTGCTTTTGCTTTGGTTAACATTTCCTCTGCTGAAACTAACATAATAAATTCCTCCGTTTTCATTTATTTAGACAGATGGGAAGTTTTTCGCTGTTTTATTTTTTTAAACGCTCATTTTTCTTCGCCAGCTGTTCCATTTGCTTTTGATTAATATAATGCCCAATCATCTCATTTTTCTTCATTAGAACACATCCGTACAAAAAACGTCTGTCGTCAAGCGGCATCGTCCTTACGATTTTTCCAAACAAGGCAATTTCCGTAACTTTTTTTCGTACTGCGCCATGTATGTCATATAGACGAATGCACCATCTACATCCTTTAATTCTTCCTTGTGAATAAAGGCAAATCCGGTGTTGCTTAAATCTTTGAGATGAACGATTTAGACTTTCTCCTTTTCATTGTAACCCCACATAGTATAGGATAACACAATTGGATTGGTTTTTCAATACAAAGCGGTGACGGCAGATGGGTAATTAATTGCTGCTATTTTTTTAGATTCCGTGTTTTGTTTAAGAAAAGTTTGCATCACGTGGGCGCTCCCGCTAAGACAAATACGCAGAAGTATCGGCATGCCAACTACGCATGCCAGATACTTGCGCATTTGTACCCACGTGATACAAATCTTTTCTTAAACAAATCACTGGAATTCTTAAAAGATTAGCAGCAACTATTTACACATGCCTGCCCTGCACACACATCTTCAATGAAACTAACTCTACATTTTTCCCGTAATGATTACTAATCTTTTTGTTATCAAACTTAGGAACAACAGGAAGCTTCCCGCATGGGTTTTAAGCACGTCGGTATGAGGGTTGTCGATGTTTTTCTGACAATCCCATACCGCTACGTGCTTAACGAGCGAAAGCGCCCATGCGGGAGTTTCCTATTGTTCCTAAATTTGAAAAGAAAAAGAATATCTAACACAAAAAAGGACCCACTTCCAAGTGTTTCACTTAAAAGTCAAGTCCTATTAATAACTGGGCTAGCTGGATTTGAACCAGCGAATGTAGGAGTCAAAGTCCTATGCCTTACCCCTTGGCGATAGCCCAACATCCCGTAAAGGGAAGGGTGGGTAATGGGATTCGAACCCACGGCCTTCAGAGCCACAATCTGACGCGCTAACCAACTGCGCTATACCCACCATAAAGGATAAGCCGCATACGGCATTTCCTACAGCGTGTCAGGAGGGATTCGAACCCCCGACCCACGGCTTAGAAGGCCGTTGCTCTATCCAACTGAGCTACTGA
>ERZ824598.1593-NODE-1593-length-27467-cov-6.337553_pt1 | contig 27467 bp, 25 predicted proteins | sample MGYA00519934_ERZ824598 | MGnify/ENA primary metagenome ERZ824598 (study PRJEB31778, sample SAMEA3449177) | human gut metagenome | biome: human gut; feature: human-associated habitat; material: faeces | place: United Kingdom | collected 2010/2012 ...
GACCACGCGGCAGACCGCGTAAGATCCAATAGTACCAATCTTTGGGAAAGTTTTATTACCCGGAATCTAAAAATAAATTTTGCACCCTTCTAAAAGAGTTTAAAGACGGCGTCACAGTCGCGACTGTAAAATTTTCAACAGCACCCGACGGATACCTGTAATCAGCCTTATGCAAAATGCCCCGCAAATCTTTCGATCTGCGGGGTTTTTTCTATGAGCTCGCCTCCGTTGGGTCGGTGCCAATCAACGGTGCTTGACTTGTCTTTTCTTCCACAAGACTGACGCTCTTTGATTGACTTACCTCTACTTAGGAGTAAGTCAATGGCTCAGGCTATCAAGTACAAGCGAAAGAAAAACTTCGCTGAAAACAATCCTTCACAGACTGACCTTGCTTCGATCAACGCGGAGCTTGATAGTGTAGGTCGGTCGATTAATACGACTATCGACAATGTATCCAAGGTGGTGCTGGATGACGGCTCCATAGCTACTGGCATTATCGGCGTCGATCAAATTACCGATGAAGCGCGTGAGTTCCTGCGCGCCCAAAAGGGGGATCAGGGTGAACGCGGTGAGCGTGGCCCTGAAGGTCCGCAAGGCGTTGAGGGCCAGCGCGGCCCTGTCGGCGCAAGCTATGACGCAGACGCTGTCGGCTTGGCCTCTGAGCGTGCTCTCTACAACTCTCAGCAGAAGGGCTTTAGCTTCCTTGCTATGGACCTTGGCAAGCTCTACTGGAAGCTGTCTGACGGCAAGGACGACTGGTCTGAAGGTGTCACTTACGGCATGGGTCCTGAGGGCCCGCGGGGGCCGCAGGGCCTTCGGGGTGATCCGGGCAAGGTAGGTCTGCAAGGTCCTAAGGGTGATCCGGGTCCGCAGGGTGCGCCGGGCATTGACGGCAAGGACGGACTTGTCGCAGAGATTGATACCGCCTGGAAGACGGTGAGCATCATCGGCAAGCGTTCGATTGCCATTCGCCTGCGCGAGTCTGGCGGCAAGCTCACGCTTGAGCTGAATGCGGAGGTCTGATATGTCGAACTCACTTAGCTGGCGTGAGAAGACGCTCGGTGAAATGATGACTGAGCTGAAGGCTCGTCTTGGTTTCGTCACTCAGGGCGCAGGTTCCAAGCTCGTTGATCCCATCTTGAAGTCATTCCTTCAGGAGGGGCAGCACTACGTGTTCGATCAGCTTGATGCGCCTCTCGCTGTCAAGCGCACGACTATCACGCTGTCGCCCGGCTCAAAGCTCTACGACTTTCACAACGACATTGAGGATCAGGATATTGATCCGTATTTGGTTGAGTCGATTGATGTCTATGAGACTGATACGAGTGTCGTGAAGCTTGTGCAGGGCATTACCGAGGCTGATCGTTGTGACGACGTGAGCAGGGAATGCCCGCGCAAGTACGACACGCTTAATGGGCAGATTGAGCTTTGGCCTACGCCCGATCGCGCCTATCCGATGGTGGTGCGCTATCGAGAAGGCCCTGCGCGTCTCGAGCAGGCCGGTGATCGCCCTTCGGTTCCGTCAAATCTCGTCTTTCTCTATGCGCTCGCTTCTGCGAAAGCGCATTACGGTCATGCTGATGCCCAGACTGCAGGGCAAATCTTTCAGCAGATGCTCCGTTCTGTGAAGGGCCGCAGGCATGAAAACCGTCGCTACTTTGCCGGCTCTACGGCTGTTGACGATGGTTTGTATGTCAAGCGTGTGGCCGATGGCTCTTACGTTCTCTGAGGTCGACTATGCAGATTAACTTTGACAGGTTTGAGCTTGGCATCGACCTTCGCAAGGATGCGGCTGTCTCTGACGCCAACCGTCTGCGCGAGATGAAGAACGCCTATGTCACGACTGGTTTGACGACTGCAAAGCGTCCTGGCTTTTCTAAGGTCTGCACGCTCGAGCCGGGTACTTCTGGCTTGTGCGCCGCTCTCGGCAAGCTCCACACGTTCTATGGCAAGGGTACCGTTGCTCACGAGAACAAGCTCTTTGAGGCGCATAAGGTTGCACCTACTGAAGGAGAGAAGGACGTTAAGGACCTGTGGTATGCAGACGTATTCAACAACTTCATGTATGTAGCTGTTGAGTACACGGATGGCACGGTGCGTCATCACTATCTCGACGGCTCTTCCGCGACTCAAATCACTGACGATAAGTGTCCGCACTCTAAGGCTTGCATGAAGCTGAAGAGCAAGCTCTTTGCCGTCGGCAAGGATGGCGATGTTGTGCGCTTCTGTGCCGCCGGTCGTCCGCGTGATTGGTCGGCCGCTGAGGATGCGGGCTTTCTTCCGACGGGCATGAATGCTCGAGGCGACAGAACTGCAACGGCGCTCGGTACGCAGCAGGGCTATCTGGCTGTGTTGACTCGTGACTCCTGCCAGTTGTGGAAAGTCGACCCTGATCCTAACGCAATGGGTCTCTATGACACGGTTGAGAACGTAGGGTCTACGTTCCCGAAGACGGTTGCGAATGTGTCTGGTGACTTGTACTTCTTGAGTGACTACGGCGTTCGCTCGGTGACGACTCAGGCTTACACGGAAAACTTGGTGGATGAGGACGTTGGTTCCCCGGTTGACTCGATGGTCAGACAGGCGATTGCGCAGGCTGAGACTGATGGTGTTGCACCGAAGAGTTTCTACTTCTACGGCACGGGCCAGTACATTCTGAGCTTCGGCAATCATCTTTTTGTCTACTCGATTTCGCGTACTGCGAAGATTTCCGCGTGGTCTCACTACTACCTCAACTTCAAGGTTGATGCTGTTGCCGAGCTTGGCAAAAAGCTGTACTTCCGTTCGGGCGATGACATTTATGTTTTCGATGAAGACATTCATACGGACGGCGGGATTCCCTTCGAGACGCTTATTGAGCTTCCGTACATGGACTTCAAGAAGCCTGGTCAGCTGAAGCAGGTGCTTGGCATTGATGCCGTGGTTCAGGGGTCGTGCTTCATCTCTGTCGGCTTCGACTCTCGTGATCCTGATGCATGGACGCCTGAAGTGCTGATTACCGGGAACACTCGACCGGGCGGCACGATTCCTATCCCGTGCTGTGGCACTGAGATCAGCCTGCGCATTCGCAACTTTGACGACAAACCGTTCAAGCTCAATGCTCTGACGGTTTACTACAACCTGCTTGGGGTGCGCTGATGTTCGGGTTCCACCTCATTGATAGATCGAATGTTGAGAACTTTGAGCTTGTTCGTGATCAGCTTGATCGCGTCCAGTCGGCCGCCAATGGTGAGTTCACGACTGAGGATTTGAAAACGTTGATTGAGCAGGGCCGCGCTTGGTCTGTATATCTCACGACAGATGCAGGCACGGTCAAGCTCGTTAGTGTTTGGGAGATGGTCTTTTATCCGCGAAGGACCAAGATCAACTTGATTGCTATGGCGGGTAGCGGTTTTCGGGAGTGCTGTGAGCAGTGGTATGAGTTTGTGAAAAACATCTGGCGTTCGCAGGGGGCGACGTCTGTTACTTGCTACACAAGCCCGGCTATGGCGAGGTTTTTGAGCCGTGCAGGTTTTTCTGAAAAGTATCGTTTTTTAGAGATGGAGTTATGACGATGCAAATGAGCGATTTCTTGGCGGCTGAGTTCGCCTATGTCGGCGGTCCGGGTTACGGCGCACTTCCCGAACACAAGGGCGATAAGATGCGCCCGCGTAAGGGCGGTGGTGGCGGCAATCAGGCTTGGGAGATCGAGCGTGATCGCCAGGAGCGTGCCGCTAAAGCTATCGCTGCTATCAATGGCGTTTTCGATGCTTCCGGTCGACAGAACCTCTATCAGAACCATCGTAATGCTGTGTACGACTTGAACACGAAAGAAGTTGAGCGACAAGCCAAGCAGATGGAGCGCGCAAACCGTTTCGCTCTTGCTCGCAACGGTCTGCTTGGCGGCTCTGCCGACGTTGACTCGAACGCTGAAATCAATCGTCGTACCAATGAAGGCCTGAGCAAGGCGGGCGGTATTGCTGATGCCGCAATGGCTGACCTCCAGAACGCAGACGAAAACGCTCGCAACAATCTGGTGAGCATGGCGAATGCCGGTACCGATGCGACGACTGCCGCTCAGCTTGCCGCGAACAATCTTCGCCAGAACGCTGATGCGGCTACAGCTGATCGCTCTGTTGCCTCCGTTGGTGATCTGTTCAACAGCATGGCGAATGCATACCTGTTCAATGACTTGAGCAAGTACTTGAACATGGCTGGCGGTGTCAATCCGTATGTTGCTCAGCAACGGCAGAAGCAAACTGGCACTGATCCGCATAAGACATATCAAGGTTCTTAAGGAGGTAGCTCATGGGAGGCGCCGCTATTGCGGGCTTGATTCTTGCTATTGTCGGCGCGGCTACGCAGATGTATGCGCAGGACCGCGCCAACAGGGCGGCTCAAGCTCAACTCAATGCAGGCATGCAACAGCAGAAGTCTGCGCAAGACAAGATCAATCAGCAGATTGCTCAGGCGACTGAGAACTACGCGTTGAAGAATCACACTGATCGCACAGAGTCTGAAGCCAATCGTATTTCTGCGGACATTAAGAAGGACGTTGCCGAGAGCCAGGCTATCCGCGATGAGCAGCAGGCGACTGCGGGTAATGTCTCGTCTGACTATGCCGAGGCTCGTTCTGCCGCTCAGGCTGATACAGCTCAGGAGATGAACGCTTTTGCCGACCTCATCGGCCGCATTCGCTCTGCCGGCACGGCCCGACAGAAAGAAGGTTGGAAGACGAATCGGCACTTGCAGAACATCGGCTTTATTGGTCGTAATGCGCAGGGCGACTGGAGCGTTGCTCAGGCTAAGGCGAACGATGCTCTGCACTCTAAAGACGGCCTCGCAAACTTCGGCAAGCTGATGTCTGCGGCCGGCACCGTCATGTCGATGGGTAGCGCGGCGGCCGGGCTGGGCGCGGGTACTGCGGGAACCCTTGGCGCTGAGACTGCGGCCAATGGCGCAGTGGCTGGCGCGGGCGCGGCGGGTGTGGACGCTGTGAGCGCGGCCGCTCCGACTGTTGCTCCGACGCTTGCCAATCAGGCAAGTCTGTGGTGGAACGGCCTAAGCCCGTTGGCCAAGGCGGGCATGATCGGCGGTGGCGCAACTCTGGCGTCTGCCATTGCAACAAATCCGTGGAGGAAGTGATGCCGGATTACTCAAGGGCTGACTGGAGTCCGATTGCCAATGCAATCACAAACATCGGCACGGGCTTCGCAAACAATGCATTGAAGAAGGTGCAGATTGATCGCCAGCTCGGCAAGGACATTTATGAAGCCGCTCGCACCGAGGCGGCTACAAAGCTGAACCTTGCCAAGGCCGCAGGCGAGGAGATTAGGAACGATAACCTAAGAAAGCTGTCCGGTCTTTTCAAGCCCGATAACTACACGCCGCAGGAGATAAACGCTCTGAGCGGCGAGGCAATGCTTGGCGGCAAAAGCTACTCTGATGCTATGAGAGGCGGTCTCTACAGCCAGCAAGGACGATTCAGAGATGAGCAATACCAGAACGGCGACGGGGTGCAGAGGCTTTCGCTTGCTCTTGGCAAGGGCTTGAATCCCTATCGCTTCGACAACAAGACTGGCGCTGTAACCAACGGGATGACGGGTGAAGTCAACTTCGATCCTGCGGTTGTTCAGCAGGTGCTTGACGTTGGTACTGCGCTGAAGGCGGCAGGCGTCGGCTCTACTTCGAAGGGGCCGAAATTGGTTACGCCTTCCGAGCTGGAAAACATCTTCGCTGATGTAGTTGAAGAGAAGGATTTCATGGGCAACATGCAGCGCCGCAAAGTCCGCAATCAGAAGGAGATGGATGGGTTCATGCGGTTTGCTCAGCAGAACGGCATTCCTGCGACTGCCGAGAACGCAATGCTCTATCGTGCCGGCATTCTTCAGCCGCAATCTCCTGCTCCTGTGCAGGCTCCTGTGGCGGCCGCTCAGGCCGCTCCGGCTCCCGCGCTTAATGTTCCGCCGAGGTTTAAGGCGGCTGTTGATGCGTTGCCTGAGGACAAGCGACAGTATGTTGCAAACCTTTTTGCTGATTACAACGACGGCGCTATTAGCCGCGTTGAGCTTGAGCAACTTCTTGTTGAAACGGGGTACTTCAAGTGAAGGCGAGTGATCTTATTCAAATGTTTGATGAGGGGAGGGGTGCTGAAGCCTCTCCCTCTTCTGCGCCCGTTCCCGTGTTGTCTGCGGCGGACTTTATTGACGCGATGGATGAGGGGAAGAAGGTTGCAGATTTGCAGGCAACGGCTGACTCTGGCGGCGTTCTTGATAGCCTGCAGGATAAGGCGGCCTCTGCAGTTGCGGGCCTCCCGTCTGTCGGCAAGGCGGTCTATGACGTTGGCCGTCTCCTGACTGGTGACAATGACTTCACGAAACGCGGCAGTAAGTTCTGGGGCGACATGGCGGACGACGTTCGCAATACCATGATGTCGAAGTCGGGCCTTGCGAAGCGTGAGTTACTGAATCGTGTCGTTGATTCTGACGACACTGATGCAATGGATGTGCTCAAGTTCGTCTTGGCAAACCCGGGCGCCGCTGTTGACATGGGCATTGAGTCCTTGCCGACGATGGGTGCATCTGCGTTTGGTGGCGGTGGCACGGCTATGATCGCCAATGCCGGCGCAAAGATGCTCGGCAAACAATTGGCAAAGCAAGCTTTGGCTAAGGCGGCAACGGCCGGCACTGTCGGCACGAATGCTCTGATGAACGCGGCTGATACGTTTACTGCCGATGGCGTTGAAAACCTTCCGCTTGCTGATCGCTACAAGGGTGCGGGCGTATCTGGTGCGATTAGCCTGGCTCTTGGCAAACTTCTTGAGGGCGGCGCAGAAGGCATGATTGCTCGCAAGATGGCGGGTAGTCCTTCTAAGGGCGGCGTAGCTGGCGGCATCGTGAAAGGTGTCGCGACTGAAGCTCCGCAGGAAGCGGGTGAAGAAGGCGGTAATGCCATTGGCGAACAGGTCGCTACTGGCGAACGCAATGTTAATAAGGTGCTTAAGCGCGGCACGCTCGGCGGTACCGTTGGCGGGCTGATGGGCGGCGCTGTCGGTTCTGTCTCTGCCGGTTCTGCTAGTGGTCCTAAGGCGCAAGCACAGAAGGATGCGCCTGCCGAGTATGCTCCGACTTCAAAGACGCTTGATGCTCTCGGTGCAGAGATTGAGAGTGGCCCTGTTGAGGAGCGTCTCGAGCGTCCTGAGCCAAAGATCGCCGAGGCAAGCAACAGCATCGTTGGTGAAGGCAAGCGCATCGGTGAGGCTCAGGAATTGCCTGACGGCCGTGTCGTGCGTGTGCAGAACCGAGATCGCTCCTCTGGTGCGTCTGTCGCCCAGATGACGAAGATTGCAAGCAACTTGGACTACGGCCGCATGTCGCCCGGTAGAGACTTCGCTAATGGCGCGCCTGTTGTCGCCTATGGCAATGTTGATGAAGCGCACAAGGGCAAGACTGACTATGCAGTTACCGTCGACGGTGAGCGCATTCCCGTCCGGTACGCTGTTGTTGAGGCCGGCGACGTACTGGCCTCTAATGACGTGTCTGGTAACGTGGTCAAGGAGTACAAGACTGCGGGCGCTGATCGTATGCGCGCCATTGCCGGTAATGGCCGCGTTGCTTCTACTCAGCGTGCTTATGAGCTTGGCAAGGCTGAGAACTACCGCTCTGAGCTGATTGCTGATGCCGCAAGTCATGGTGTCGATCCTGCGGTTATTGAGCAGATGAAGTCTCCCGTGCTTGTGCGCATCATGCCTGAGGACAAGATTCGCACTGACGTTGGTTCTATCTCGAACACGAGTTCCAATCTGGATATGAGCGTTGTCGAGAAGGCGAACGATGACGCGGCAAACATTGACTTTGAACGCCTCGAGTTTGACGAGAACGGCAATCCGACTGATGAGACTGTCCGCCAGTTTGTTGGCAGCTTCCCGCCTGGGCAGGCTGCAGGCATGATGTCCTCTGATGGTACTGTCTCGAAGTCTGGTGAAGCCCGCTTTGGTGCGGCGCTCTTCAAGAAGGCGTATGACAATGATCAGCTTACTGCGCTCTATGCCGAGACGACTGACGGTGAAGCGAAGGGCGTTCTCAAGGCTATGGCCGCTGTGGCTGGCAAGATGGTTCGCCTCGAGGGCGGCGGTGATCTTGACTTGCGTCCTATTATTGCTGAAGCGGCTCAAATCATCGTAAATGCGCGACGCGAGGGCAAGACTGTTGCACAGTATGTGGCTGAGGGTTCTCTTGGTCAGAGTGGTGAGGCGGCCATTGTTGCTGAGGCTCTGGATGCTAACAAGCGTAGCGTCAAGGAGATGACTCGCATCCTTGGTGAAGCGGCAGATACGGCCTTTGATGCGATGTCTCCTCAGGAAAGTCTTATTGGAGAGAAGCCGACGCGAGAAGATGTCTTCAACAAAGTAAAGGAAGAGATTGATGCAAAACGAGAAGCAGGAAAACAACAGTCTGAAGAGTCCGCAGGATCCACAGAAGAAAAGCCTATGGAAGACGGAGGAAGGTCATCAGCTGTTGAGGAAGATGTTCAGCGGGACGCCCCTGAGTCCCGAGGACAAGATGATGTTGAAGCGGATGGCAGGCAAGAAGTAGATGGCTCTGAACGCGAAGAAGAAGTCAAGTTGTCGCGTCGTTCAGTTTCTGTTGCCAAAGAAAAGATTCAGTCTTTGCTTGATAGGATCCGAAACGGAGAAACCAAAAGCGGTCGAGGCCGAGATTCTTTTGAGGATTATTTCCCAGTAGATGTCTCTTTTGTCGAAAAGGCTCGTTTAGCGGGGGTTGCCATTGATGAGGGCTATGTACATTCTATTGACGATAGCTCTGTAACCCATACGAAATCACATCACGGGTCGGATAAGGAGTATCAACGAGGTCAGATTCCGTGGACCGATGAGGATTTTTTGAAAATCCCGGATGTCGTCTCGGATCCTGACAAGGTTGAATTTGGTGGGCGTACTCGTTATAACCAGCAACCGGCACTCAAGGTCTATAAGAAATTGGATGACGGTACAGTTGTCGTGTTGGAGGAAGTAAGAAAAGGCCGTAAAAAGCTAATGCTTCAAACGGCCTATATTCAGAAACCCTCGGCGCCACGTGCGAAACATCAAGAGATTGATGTTGCGTCGCGCACACGTCCGAAACGATCCGAGGCCATTCCTGATGAAACTATTGTAGGTCATAATGATCCTGATGTGAAGGGGTCGCGTCGCGGCAATACCGATGAGGCAAAGCGCCAGAAGGCGAAGGTCGAGATTGATAAGGCTCTGGCGTCAAGTGCTGATGTCGGCGAGGCTTATCGTACTCTGCGCGATGACGGACGTGTGCACGTCGTCGAAGAGACGCGAGACATACCTGCTGATGTCCGCAAGCGTGGGCAGATTGTTGATGGTGATGGTGGCATTCAGGGCCTCTACGATCCGAAGACTGGGAAGGTCTATCTTGTTGCAAACAACTTGACGACGAATACTGCTAAGGGTGTTTTCCTGCATGAAGTCGGCGTGCATATGGCTGCCGACGCGAAGGAGGAAGTTAAGGCCCTGGCTCTTCGCGCTCGCAACATGATCAACAATGGCGCTCGCAACGGTGATGCCACTGCGCTTGCCGTGAAGCGTCGCATGGTTGATGCAGGCTTGATCGCTGACGTTAAGGAAGACATTAAGCCTGGTGACGCTGAAGAAGCGTTTGCTTATCTCGTTGAGGTTGCCGCCAATGCAGACAGTCGCAGTCCGTTCCGCAAGTGGTGGGATTCTGTTACTGCGAAGATCAAAAACTGGCTTGGCAAGATCGGCGTCAAGATGGAGCTGAAGCCTGAGGAGTACGTTGAGCTTGCTCGCGGCAACGCCGACGGCCTCGCTCATGTTCGCGGCCGCAAGCTCAAGCTTGGTGAGGGTGTCAGGAGGTCTGTGCTTGGCCAGTCTGTCAAGAAGCATCTTGGCGGCGAATGGGGCAGGGCCATTCAGCTTGATGAGACGGGGCGGCGCAAGTTTGCCTGGGGTGAGCATGCTCTTGTGGGCACTACGAATGTCGCCCTCGATGTTCTCGAGGCGGCCATTCCTGCAATGCGCACGGCATATTCGATCCGCTACGCAAAGCCTGAGGTGCGTCGTCAAATCCGAGACTATGCGGCTCGCTGTGACAAAGCGGTTCAGGAAGCTGGCGGCGTCGCTGAGGAAATGATGAAGTGGTCTTCTGAAGATCGAAAGCTTCTGAGTGATGCTGTTGAAAAGATGCTTGCTCCGGGCGTGAATCCTCCTCAGCACGTCGTCGAGGCGGCGGCGAAGATGTCTGACTTGATGACGAAACAGACTCAGGAGCTTGTCGAGCTTGGCATGCTTTCTGAAGAGTCTGCGGCTCGTTGGCGCGGCCGGTACCTCCCGCGATTCTATGAGAAGCGAGGACTTCTGCCGGGTGAAGACTTCTTTAAGAATATGTTCCGACGCAACGGTGCGGGCCGTGGCATTGGCGGCGGCTCGCTGAAGGGGCGCGGGTGCTTCAAGGTTGTTGACGCGGCGGCCGTTCCTGATTTCGTCAAGCTTGGCTGGGAGGTCCGCGATGCTCGCTACGAGTTCAAAGAGAAGCAGGGTGTTGTCGTCGACCTCGAGCACAAGAAGCATCTTGAGACTGGTCAGCCTGTAACTATCTGGCGAGACTGGACGCCTGAAGAACGTGCCCAGATGGGCGAGATTCGAGACGCCGGCTATCGCTTCGCGATGGGCTGGATGCAGATGCAGCAGGACATTGCGCTTGGTCGACTCTTCAAGGGCATTGCTGAGAACTCCGAGTATTGCTCAAACTATGAGCAGGAGGGGTACAGCAAGGTTCCTGATACTGAGATTGCCGACACGGGCGGCGTAAAGCGCTATGGCGTCCTTGCTGGTAAGTATGTGCGTGACGATGTGCTTGCCGCAATCATGCCGCATGCGGAAGTTCAGACGGGTTTCATGCGCGGATACAAGAAGCTGATGGCGTACTGGAAGGAGGGTAAGACTGCTCTCAATCCTGTGTCTCATATGAACAACGTCGTCGGCAACATCGTGATGGCTCATCTTGCAGGGGTCAACATGTGGGACGCGGTGTCCTATGCAAAGACTCTGACGGCTATCAAGAACAACGAGGACTGGATTAAGGAGGCGCAGGAAGCGGGGCTTTACTCTGGTCTCTTCACTCGTGAAGAGATTGCCGAGATGCTTCCCGAAGAGTTCAGCAAGATGCTTGACTCCGAGAAGTCTGCGGTTGCTCGCGGTGCGGACTGGGTGTTCACGTACATGATGAACTACGGTTTGCGCAAGGGCATGCGCTGGGCGTATGAGTTTGAAGATAAGGTGTTCCGACTCCTTATCTACAAGTCTGCGGCTGATCGCGGCCTCAGTCCGAAGGATGCTGTTGACTACACGCTTAAGTTCATCCCGACATACGACGACTTGCCGGGTGGCGCTCGCAAGATCAGAGATACGGCAATTCCTTTCTTTGCGTGGACCTACAAGACGCTGCCGATGATCTGTGTCATGGCGGCTCGGTACCCGTGGCGCTTTGCCGCTATTGCGACAGTGCTCCATACGGCGAACGCTTTGAGCTATGCGATGGGTGCGGGTGACGATGATGACGATTGGTTTACCCGGTTCAAGAAGGGTCAAAAGCTTGCGGAAGCTGAAGGCAAGCTGTTGCCTGAGTACATGCGCGGCTACGGTGCTTTTGCAAACCCGAAGTTCCTGCGTCTTGGCACTGACGAAACAACGGGCTTGCCTATCTACTGGAACATCAGCAACTTCATCCCGGGCGGCGGAATGTTTGACGTTGATAACCAGATGGGCGGCATGCCGTTCCCTGAAGTGCTCAACATCAGCAGTCCTGCGTACTCGTTGTACTGTGCGCTTTTCTTGAATAAGGATACGTTCATGGGGCAGCCGATTACTCTTGCTTCTGACACGGGTAAGGAGGCGGCTGAAAAGCGTGCGGCCTATGTGTGGCGTCAGATTGCCCCCGCGCTTGCGGCGGGCGGCTATCACTTCGAGCGAGTTGCAAACGCTATGGCGAATGCTACTGGCAATGAGGTGCTTGGCTATACGGGCATTGGCCGCAATGGTCAGGCGGTGACGCCTGTGAACGCCTTCTTTAATACCGTTGGCATCAAGGTTCGAGACGTTGACTTTGAGCAGGAACACCAGCGTCGCGGCGCGGCAATCAAGCGAGAGGAAAAGGAGCTTATGTCGAATATCAGGCATATGGCCTCTCTTCTCAATAAGGGAGCCGTTACCGAAAAGGCGGCTCGCGAGTATGTCGAAAGCCAGAAGGAAAAGCTCAAGCGTCTCGGAGAAAAGGCGCGAGACTTGACGGCGGCGGCCGAGAGCAGAGAAGCCAACGTTCGCCATTAATCGGGCGTTTTTAGAGGCAGATGGCTGAATTTTCCATCTGCCTCTTTTTTTGCTATACGGTTCTGGAATGTCGGAGGGGATGATGTCTTACAAAGATTTTTCGGAGTTTCAGGCGCTTGCGGCGTCAACGGGTTTTGCCGCCATATGCGGCTGGCTCAACTACCTGTTATCCGTGCAGGAGGGGAGGCCGTTTTCGTGGCGCGAGATGATTTTGCACTGTGCGATCAGCGCTATGTGCGGGTTGATCTCGTATGAGCTTCTTGCGTTTGAAGGGTTCCCGCCGGGCGTGTGCGGTGCCTTGTCGGGCATGGCTGGATGGGGCGGCACTCGCCTTATCCGTCTGATTGGGATTGCTTTGGCTAAACGTGCTGGCGTGACTAAGGAGGAATTGAATGACAAATGAGAAGCGTGCTTTTCGTGCGTGGCCTGCGTCGTGCGCGACTCGTTTTATCGAGGACTTTGAGGGGCGTCGCTTGGTTGCTTATCGATGCAGTGCCGGAGTGTGGACCATCGGTGTAGGCCACACCGGGCCTGGGGTCCATGAGGGCCTGACTATTACCGATGCTCAGGCGGACGAGTGGCTTTCGGCGGACATAAGGAAGGTTGCCGATGACTTGTCTCGTTACATCAATCACGACGTTACGAAGGGACAGTACATCGCCTTGATCTCATTGGCCTTCAACCTCGGGAGCTATGGCGTCATCACCGGGTGTCCGAAGCTGATGTACAAGCTCAATTCGGGCGACATTGAAGGTGCCGCTCTCGAGTTCTTGGATTGTGATCGTGCCGGTGGCAAGAAGGTCCCTGGACTCACGCGCAGGCGTCAGGCCGAGGCGCGGTTGTTCTTAGGGGAAGAGTGATGGCGGAAACGTTTGGGAGCCTTTTTGCTCGTGACATGACAGGCGAGTTCAATACGCCGCTGTCTGACGAAGAGGAGGCGGCATTTGCCCAATGGGCGATGGAAAACAATCGCATGCGGGACCTGTACAACTACGACTTGCGCGGCGCGTGGAAGGAGTTGAACAGCGGGTCTATGTCTGCCGATGCTCGCGGCCACTTAGGGGATAAGTACAAAAAGCCTAATCATCCGACCTTCTCGGTTGAGTCTGTTTATGCAAAGCATTTCCCTGAGCGTGCTGGGGAGTGGGGTGTTGGTGCACAAGGAACAAACATCTATTCCGCACAAGGCATGAGTCCTGACGAGTTCCGCTATTTGCAGAGGTACTTTCAGGCTGTTGAACCAAACTCGATCTTGGAGGTTCGGCATTGATGCGGCGCATTGCAATTGGGGCATGAGAGAAAGAGTGCCCAGTAAGCTGAAAAAAGCCGCTCAGTTGTGGCGACTGAACGGCTTGGATAGATCTTGAGTTGGGGTTCTATGGAGCATATTTTATCAAATTTGATTGTGGCTTTGCGGCTCGGGGAGCTAATGATGGTTGAGGAGTTGACTTGGCAAGCCGTAGGAACTTACGCAGTCTTCTTCGGTTTGGGGGTGAGCCTCATTGCACTCATCTCTGCGAAAGCAGTAAAGGCGTGGAGAGAGGTGCTGAAATGATCCAGAAGACGGTCGGTGTGCTCTTTGCGGGCGTTGCCATTTTTACAGGCGGGTACCAGTATGCCGCCGCGCTCTACGGCGAGGACATTGCCGCCTTGCGCGAGGACTACGCAGCGAGGGCGCAGTCTCTTGAGATCAAGTACCGTGAGAAGGAGAGGACTTATGCACAGAGCCTGGTGGATGCGTGGGAGGCCCGGGACAAGGCGCTTGCTCGCGTCGACGATCTTGGCGCTGATCTTGAGCGGGTGCGCAAGCAAGCAGCCGACGCTCGCAGTCGATTGTCCGCAACCGGTGCCGGTACCTGCGACGCTGAAAGAGAGCAGCTTGCCCGATGCGCAGGCTTACTCGAAAGAGGCACGGAGTTGGTTCGACGAGGTGTCGACCTTTCTGAGCGAGTTGCGATAGACAAGGATGCGATCGCGAAGATCGTCAGTCAGTGACGAAGTTGTAGACGAACTCGGCCGAAAATTTAGACGAAGGGGTGGAGCCAAAATGGGTCGAAATTGCCTTGTAATCATTCCGCCCCAACGGTTTGAGGATGGCGCCCATAAAAACTTAGTTAGACGAAAATGCCCCACTTACCTTCGCTGGTAGGTGGGGCGTTTTTTGTGCCTTCGAAAAACGTCACTTCTTCTTCGGCATGATCGTGTCGGCCCACGACTGCATGACGGGACGACGTAGTTCGCATAGGTCGTCACGCTGATACGTTTGCTCAACGGCGTTGCCGGTTGCGTGCATCAAGCATTTCTCTGCGACGACTCTGTCCACACCGTTTCTGGCCGCCCAGTCTCGGAAGGTCGAACGGAATCCGTGCATTGTTACTTTGCCGTCTGTGAGCCTGCTGACCGTGTGATACGGGTTGTCGATGCGGATTGGTCTGTGCGCCCAGTAAGGCGACGGAAAGAGCGGTCCCTTTTGGCTCGGGTTAGCGGCAAGCAGCACTTCAATGGCTTGATCGCTCAGAGGGACACGGTGCGGGAAAGGCTTGCGGTCCTTTCTGCGAGCAGGCGGGATGTACCAGATGCGCTCTTCGAGATTGATTCCATCCCAAAACGCGAGCGTAAATTCCTTTCGGCGCGTGGCGGTCAAGATGCCGAAGAGTGCGGCAAGACGTGAAGAAGGCTCTCCGACCTCGCCTGCAAGCAATCGACTGGCAATGTTGATCGCCTCATCAAGCGTAGCGGCAGGGCAATGCCTGGTGGTGTAGATGCGCTGAGGTGATGGCAACCATGCATCCAAATTGCCGCGCCAAGTGGCTGGATTCTCTTTGGTGTAAAACCCTTCACGCTTTGCATAGGCAAATACGGTCTCCAAGAAACCACGGGCTTTGATGCCTGTCGGAGTCTGATCCTTCCAGAGCGGATTGAGGATTGAAAGGATGTGAGACGTTTCGACCTCTTTAATCTGCATGTCTCCGATGTGCTGGACGGCGAGGCCGAGGATACACCGACGCCATTCATTGATGCTGTGCTTGTTCTTGTATTGCTTGACCTCAATGATGATCGGGATGATGCGCTCGGCATATTCCTTGAATGTTGGTTCGTGCTTTGTCTTTACCGGTGCTTTCTTTTCTTCTCTGAAAGCCTTCGGGTCGACTCCCTGTGTGAGGAGGGTGTGGCACTTGAGCGCCTCATCCTTCGCCATTTGAATTTTGATGATTGCCGGATCCCCTAGCGAGAGATCCTTGCGCTTTCCGTCGAATGTGTATCGGAAGACAAACGATCTGCTGAGTCCGTTTCTTCGGACGACGAGGTACAAATTCGGCGCGATCTTATATCGTCCATCGCCTACTGTCAGAATGTTTTTGGCCGTTATGTTCATGGCGTGTCCCACAAAATTGAATCCCCGAGGTGCCGAACGGGCCTTTTGTCCCACAGTTGTCCCACAGGCTGACAGCGTGTAGGCGGTGTGCAGGTGGCGTGACGGTAGCGGGGTACGGCCATGCTAACACGAAAAACCCCGCTACATAGCGGGTATGTAGCGGGGTAGTGGTTAGCATGTAGCTAGGCTGTAGAGGAGCCGATCACTTAGAACCGGAAGTCGCGTTCGCCGTCGGCGATGCGGATCAGGCGCTTTTCGCTCGCGATGCGGATCTTCTCGTGCGGGATCTTCGGGAGTTCGTTGGCGATGACGCGCTCGCCGGCCTCGCGGGTTTCCTTCGAGGCGTAGTCGCACATGTACTCCTTCATCGTCATGATGGCGTTGGCCTGGCAGTACGTGGCGATGCTGCCGTCCTTGGCCCATTCCATGAAGCGGTCGCCCGTGCGGCCGGCGCGGTAGCAGGCCGTGCAGAAGGACGGAAGGTAGTGGTTCTCGAGGAGCCAGCGGACGATTTCGTCGAGCGAGCGGCGGTCGTTCGTCTCGAACTGTTCGGTCTTCTCCTCCATCTCCTGGACGGAGCGGATGGCGTAGCCGCCCACGGACGTGCGGGAGCCGCCGGAGATCTGGGAGATGCCGAGCTTGAGGGCTTCGGTGCGGATGCGCTGGCCTTCGCGGGTCGACATGATCATGCCGGTGTAGGGCACGGCCATGCGGATGAGCGCGACGATCTTGAGGAAGAGGTCGTCGGGCACGGCGTTCTCGAAGGAGGCCGGATCGATGTCGTCGGCCGGGCAGATGCGCGGCACGGAGATCGTGTGCGGACCGACGCCCCAGACGGCTTCAAGATGCTCGGCGTGCATGAGCAGGCCGACGAAGTCGTAGCGGCAGAGATCAAGCCCGAAGAGCACGCCGAGCCCCACGTCGTCGATGCCGCCTTCCATGGCGCGGTCGTGCGCCTCGGTGTGGTAGGCGTAGTCGGACTTCGGTCCCTTCGGATGCAGCTCCTCGTAAGCCTTGCGGTTGTAGGTCTCTTGGAAGAGCTGGTAGGTGCCGATCTCGGCCTCGTGAAGCTTGCGGTAGTTCTCGACCGTCGTGGCGGCGATGTTCACGTTGAGGCGGCGGATGGCGCCGTTCTTGTGCTTGATCGAGTAGATGGTCTTGATGGACTCGAGGATGTACTCGATCGGATTGTGCTTGGGGTGCTCGCCCGCCTCAAGGAGCAGGCGCTTGTGGCCGAGGTCCTGGAGCGCGATCACCTCGTTGCGGATCTCCTCCTGCGTGAGCTTCTTGCGCACGATGCTCTTGTTCTTGGCATGGTACGGGCAGTACGTGCAGGTGTTGACGCAGTAGTTCGAGAGGTAGAGCGGCGCGAAGAGCACGATGCGGCTGCCGTAGATGTGCTCCTTCACCTTGATGGCGGTCTCGAAGATCCTGTCGTTGACCTCCTTGACGTCGCAGGCGAGCAGCACGGCGGCTTCGCGGTGGGTCAGGCCCTTGAACTGGGCGGCCTTGTCAAGGATGCTCATGAGCAGCGGAACGTCCGACTTGTGCTCTTCGGCGTAGGCGAGCGTGTCGCGGATTTCCTGATCGTTGATGAACTCTTCCGCTACGCGGGACTTGGGGTCGTAAATGGCCATTTTTTTCTCGTCGAGTTGACTGGGGTCTTGTGGGATGTGCACTCCGCCTCAAAAGCAAAACGGCCGATCAGATGTCCTCTGAATCGGCCGTGTTGCTTGTGTTTCGGAGAGTTGCAGGCTGGGTGTCTCAGGCCGTGCCTGCCGTGTTGGAAAGTATTTTGCCTTATGCCTTTTATTTTGTAAAATGCAAATATTGCACGGCTGATTGCGGAAAATGAAATTGTCGGTGAGGTCCGGAAGGAGGATGAAATGGAACTGAAGGCAAGGTCGATCAAGCTCTTTTGCGCGGTGGTGGAGACGGGTTCGCTCCTCTCGGCCGCGAACCAGAACGCGATGAGCGCGCCCGCGGCGAGCAGGGCGGTGAGCCAGCTCGAGGACAGGCTCGGCTGCAGGCTCTTCGACCGCTCGACGAAGAACCTGACGCTCACGGAGGACGGCAAGGCGTTCTATCGCGTGGCGAAGGAGTCGATGCGCGCCTGGCACATGCTCGAGGACTTTCCGAAGCAGAGGGCCTCGACGAAGAAGCAGCTGCGCATTGCCGTGCTCGCCCGCCACTGCAGCAACGTGATCATTCCCGCAGTGGCGAAGATCCTCAAGGCCCACGAGGAGACGCTGAGGATCACGATGGACGTGCACCAGAGCCGCGACATCTACTACTCTAAGTTCTCGCATCCCTTCGACGTGGGCTTCGGCACGCTGCTCAGCAGTCACGACGACCTGCAGAAGGAGGCGATCGCGCACCTGCCCTTCAGGCTGGTGGTTCCGAAGACCAATCCCATGAGCCGGATGGAGAAGGTGAGGCTCGAGGACTATGCGCACGAGAACTTCATCCTGCTTTCCGCCGACAAGCTTGAGCGCGAGTACATCAGGAGCCTGCATCCCGCGCTCACGCCCGACAGGATCGTGGCCGAACTCTCCTCGACGCAGGTGGCGCTGAGGTTCGTCAAGCGCGGCATCGGCGTGCACATCACGGACGAGCTCGCGGCGATGAGCGTCTCGGACGACTGCGCGGCGGTCCCCCTCGAGAACCCGCTCACGATTCCCTTCTACGTCTTCTGGCCTGTCACCTCGGAGAGCCTCTGGCCCGAAATCAGGCAGTGCATCGCCGAGATCGCGGGCAGCATCCGCGCGGCGGGCATCCCGCTCACGGAGGCGGGCGAGAGCTATCTGAAGGCCTGATGAGGTCCTGGGTCGAACGGCAGCCGAAGGGAAGCGGAAAGGAAAAATCCCACGGCCGGCAGCGGCGCGCGGGATTTTTTTCAAGGCGTCGCGGGACGGTCGTCCCGCGGCGGAAGGCTCATCGGATCAGACCCAGCCCTTCCGGCGGAACTCCTTGAGCTTCGCGGCGAAGTACTTCATGTCGTCGGGCGTCGAGAGCGAGACGCGGCACCATTCGACGGCGGGCGGGAACGGGCGGCCGACGAGGATGTTCTCCGCCTTCATGCGGTCTTGGAAGGGCTTGAGCGGGGCCTTGAGGTTCATGAAGATGAAGTTCGTCTGGCTGTCGAGGTACTCGATGCCGAGTTCGTCGAGGGTCTTGCAGACGATCACGCGGGCGTCCTCGTTGGCCTTGCGGGAGTTCGGGATGAAGTCCTTGTCTTCGAGCTCGACGAGCGCGGCGGCGATGGCCGAGTTGTTGAGCATGATGTCGTAGGCGACCTGGGTGCGGACCTTGTTGACGACGGCGGGCGCGGCATAGGTGAAGCCGAGGCGCATGCCGGCCATGGCGAAGATCTTCGAGAAGGTCTTGAGCACGCACAGGTTTTCGAGCCCCTCGTCGACGAGCGTCTTGCAGGAGACGAAGGACGGATCGCGGACGTATTCGGCGTAGGCCTCGTCGATGACGAAGAAGACGTCGGCCGGACGAGAGCGGATCCAGTCGTGAAGGGCCTTCGAGTCGACGATGGTCGAGGTTGGGTTGTTCGGGTTGACGAAGTAGACGATGACGGGGCCGTTGATGCCCGCGACGGTCTTCTTCATGGCCTCAAGGTCGACGGACCACTTCGCGCCCATCGGCACGGTGACGACCTTGACGTTGTTCTTGCGGGCCGTGTCGGCGCCGTCGCTGTAGGTGAGTTCGGGACAGATGAGGCAGACGCCGGGACGGATGTGGGCCTCGATGCTCGCGCGGATCGATTCGGCGGAGCCGTGCGAGAGCATCACGTTCTCGGGCTTGCCGCCCATGAAGTCGGCGCAGGCCTTGCGGAGCCTTTCGGCTGCGACGAACGGGTAGCGGTTGGCGTCGGGCAGGGCTGCGATCGCGGCGTCGCGGGCGGCGGGCGTGAGGCCGAGCGGATTTTCGTTGAAGCAGAGCGCCATCGGCTTTTTGGCCGTGGGCGGCGTGAACTTGGGCAGGGCGGGCGCAGGCGCGGCCTGCGCGGAGCCGAGCATGAGGGAGCCCGCGCCAAGGGCGGCGGCTCCGAGGAAATTGCGGCGGTTCAGGGGCATGATGCTCTCCGGGTGTCTGTGACTGGGGCCGGTGCGCGGCACCGGCGTTTCAGTCATTGTGACTCGAACGAAGGCTCTTGATGTCTCCTTGATGCGCTCTGCAAGAGGGAATTTCGCACTTTGTTGAGCGACTTCAGAGCGCTTGGGCGGAATGCTTTAGGGAAAACGGATTAGAACGGTTCTCGTGAACACTGCCGTGCAGTATCTTGGTGTGACTGCTCCTGCCTGAAATTGGAGGCTGAAGCGTGCCTAGTTGAGACACAGGGCATGTTGTAAAGTTACAGCTCTGACGGTGTTCCCGAAAAATAGATCCCTGTTGGCAGTTGAGGCTTTCCAGCACGATACTTCAGCCCGCGTTTTGGCAGTTCGTAAAACCTCAGATCATCTTCCCGAGGATCGATGATGGATGTCAGGGCTGACATGCAGCGTTCGAACGCATCCCGGGAACCATTGAAAAGGAAAACGCTGTATTGGATCGGCAGCGCCTGGGCAATGAGCATGTGGTGAACCTTGTGCCATCGGTTGCGATCGCGAATGTCGTAAGCTACAAGATAGAGCCCCATGAACGGGATCTCCTCAAATCTTAGGTTCGTCGGTACACGACGTATTCACACATTCGGCAGTGGATGCCGTCGAGCTCTTCGCACGTCAGTTCCTGTCCCCGAAATGCCATCGGCATGTTGAACTCCAGTGCAAGGTATCGGGCGTTCTTGGCGCAGATGTCCGCGGCAAGGTGCATGGGCAGCACACCGATGACCGTGTCTCCTGCATTCACTTCGCTGGCCTGAAGATGAGAGACCCAGCGATCGACATGAACGGGCTGACGCTTCATCCATTCAATTGCTCCGGCGTGTCGTGAAACAAAAATGACGGCCATGACTTTATTGCGACTGTTTGTGTGAACGATGTTGGGTGACAAAGGTCGATGCGTGCTTGAGGCTGCGTTTGTTCAGGTAGCGCCGCCATTCACCGGCAACTGCTTCATACTGAGGATAAAACTTGATGCGTCCATCCTTGGAGAGCAGGCAGCGTTCTGTTGTTTTTGTGAAGTCCGATAATGTTATGGTTTTTGTTTGAAATAAACTAAGTACGAACCGGTCTGCTTCCGGACGCAGGGGCTCCATCAAGTCGCAGGCAAGCGAAGGACGTCCGTATTCCAAACTGTGCAGGAATCCGACAAACGGATCGAGCCCTGCTTGATGGGCTGACACGCCTGCTTCTGATGTAAGCAAGGTGTAGGTCAGCGACAGCAGTGCATTGACAGGATCCCTGGGCGGACGTCGGTTTCGATGGGTAAATCCAAGCTCCGGACTGACGCAGCGACCAAGCGCTTCAAAATACACGGCTGCGGCCAGACCTTCAAGCCCGCGTAATGCATCGAGCGAAGGCTCAGCGTTCAGACGCCCTAAAAGTTCGTCCAGCCGCGTTATGGAAGATTCCAAAAACGCCTTCTCGTCGTGGTTTCCCATTGAAAGATCGACAACATGCCGCTTTTGTGCCTGAAGTTTCTCCGTCAAAAGGTCCACTGCAAACAGGCGGCAGAATTCAGGATCCTCGCTCAGCTGATATTGACTGCGCCTTCTTTCAGCGTCCTTGTGCTCCGTCGGCAGAAAAAGAGTCGGCTTGATTGCGTGCCCGGAAAGGAAAAGCATGCCGATCCCGCGAGCGGCGAGTTTGGCCAGTGCTCCCGTATTGATTGAGACATCGCTTTTGAAAACGATCCGTTCAAGCGGAGCGGTCGGAACAGTTCCGCATCGCTCTCCGTTTTCATAGAAAACAAGCGCACCGTTTTCCAACTTGCACCCGAGTCCCTTGCGATCAATGTACAGCGTAGACATGGATATTCAAACAACAAGAAAAGGTTCCGTAGAGATTCGACGAGCAGTCCCTGTCAGGCGGTTCAGCATGCGTGGATCAAGCTCAAAGCAATGGAATCGATCGGCATCAGTCAATGCATTGCCGACATGGTCGATCAGTTCTGCAAGTTCCGAAGCCGTCAGCCAGCATTCGTAAAAGGATTTCTGATGGCTGATGGCATAAGCGGATATGAAGCCTCTTACGCGTGACTGCCTGGGGGCGTCAACTATGTCGTATAGCACGAGATAGAGTTTTCTTCCTTGAGACATAAGCGAAATTTGTTTTTCACAACCTTCTGCTCCATAATTATCAGATAGGTCACCAAGGCGGTGAAAAATGACAAATTTGTGACTCCCCATTGAGGTGTGATTCTGAGTAATCATCGACATGGGTTAGATTCACGTGAAGGAGTGCGCCATGACTAATGAAGATGTTCAGGATCCTTTGAACGAAGTTGGTGTTCATTTCTGCTTGGTTTCGAAGCAGGCAGCCGTCAATCTGCTCCCGGTGGAGCACTATCGTCCGAATGCAGTGGTCTTGTTTGTGAGCCATGAAATGCAGGCTCAGGCCCGTGATCTTCAGGCGGCCATGCTTAAATCTCTCCCGGGGCTCAGGATCAACATCATTTCGCTTGCAGACGCCTGGGATTTGGCGGGTGTTCGTGATGCCGTTTGGGGTCAGCTTGAGGGGTTGTGCTGCGACGTCAATCAGATCGCCGTCAATGTGACCGGCGGAACAAAAATCATGATGCTCGGTGCGCTTCTGGCGGCTTCGGCAGCAGGTGCGCGTTGCTTCTATCTCAACGAATCTGACAATTCGATCAGTCTGATCGATCCTGACAGTAACGATGGCAGTCGCCGCATGCAGAAAGTCCGTTTGCAAACAAAGGTCGAAACTTATCTGAAAGCCTACGGATTCCAAGTGGAGGACAGCAGTCGGATGCCGTCCGTCAGCATGCCGGAAAAAATGCTGATCGAAAGCCTGATCAATACGCCCTCTTTTCGAGACGTCATGCCGCTTCTCAACATGCTGTCGACTGACCGGGAAACGGAGAAGGCGCTCAAGGTTTCCTTCAAGGGGCGCATTCCGCCTCAGAACCGAGCAGCGTTTGATGCACTCTGCGACCGTTTTATACAAACGGGACACCTGAACATTCGCGGCGACATCATGACGTTTCCTTCCGAAGCAGACCGCTTCTTCGTTGCCGGAGGCTGGCTGGAGCGCTATGTTTTCAATACACTGAGCGACATGAAGATGAAGCCCGAAGGCAATATCACGGTCATCGGGGACGCGAAGAATGAAATCGATGTTGCTTTCTTCCATGAAGGTTCGCTCTGCATCGTCGAATGCAAGACCGGGAACTTGAGCGCGAGTGAGGATGCCAATCAGGTGATCTACAAGCTTGAGTCACTCAAAAAACTGGGGGGATTAAGACGAAGCTGATTCTGGTGAGCTATAAGCCGATCAGTGCCAAATCCAACATTCGAGCAACCGGAGACAAGACGCATATCCTTCTCATCCAGGGTGACCAGCTCAAGCGCTTGAAGGACAATTTGACGCGATGCCTGCAGAAATGAACTCGAGGCGATGCATTTTGCTCGCCGTGACGGGCATGACTCCTCAGGTCATCACGGAAACGATCTATGCCCTCAAAACTGAACGAGACATTGTGCCGGATGAGGTGCATGTTGTTACAACAAGTTCCGGTGCCGACTGCATTCGTGAGACGCTTCTCGATCCCTCATGCGGTCGTTGGCAGGATTTTGTCAGTGCGCTGGGGGCCGACAAGACCATCTCTTTCAATGCGGCGAATGTGCATGTGATTCGAACTGCCGACGGTCGAAAACTCGACGACATTCGAACGCCGGAAGACAATACTTGGGCGGCGGACTGCATCACGGAATGCGTGCGAAGTTTCTGTGCCCGCGATGATGTTCGTCTGCTCGTCTCAATGGCGGGAGGGCGAAAAAGCATGGGGTTTTACGCCGGATATGCGTTGTCGCTTTATGGGCGAGCATTCGACGGACTCTATCATGTACTGGTTTCGCCACCATATGAAAACCTGCCCGACTTCTTCTATCCTGCTCAACAGTCGCCGGAATGTCTGAACATTCGCAATGTGCGGCTGGCCGCGTGCGACGCGGAGATCATGCTGGCCGACATACCATTCGTTCGCATGGGAAACGATCCTGCGTCGAACCGAGGAAGCTATATGTCGGCCGTCAGGGAAGCGCAGAACCATCAGCCGATGCCCGCAGCACTCATGTTCGATGAGTCCAGACGAACCGTCGTCGCCGGAGGAGTGACGATTAAGTTCCCGCCTCTCCTTTTTGCCGTCTATCTCTGGCTCTCCTTGCGGGCAAAAGATGGCAAGCCGCCCTGTCGTCCCGGAAAGGATGTTTTTGCTGAGGAGTTTCTTGGGATATACCGCCGCGTATCTGGAGGTGAGACGCCCGACTATGAGCATGCCTGCAGCGCTCTGTCGCGAGACGAGGATTTCCTTCCTTATTTTCAAGAAAAGCGGGCGTTGATCAACAAGCGGCTTCGCATTCGGTTGGGCGATGCGGCCAAACCCTATCTTATTGATTCTCATGTCAAGCGTCTGGACACCAGATATGGGCTTTCCCTTTCGGTTGATGCTATTTCGTTGTCGAAAAACTGCATGACAAGTTTGTGAAGACGCTTGTTGTGAAGTACTGTGGTAAAGTGCATACATTATCGATCTCATTGTTTAGGGTCTTGCCATGAAGAGTTCATTGCTTGATGCTACATGCCGTGTGGCTTTTGCAGGGTTGATCCATGACCTCGGCAAATTTGCGCAAAGAGCGCGAATCGATGCGTCCGAAGCCTCGATCAAGCTCCATCAACAAATGTATTGCCCGCGGCGTCAAGCAGGCGATCGCATTTGGTGGACTCATCAGCATGCGGCCTACACTGCCCTTGCGTTTCCTGTTATCGAGAAGGTCGCCCCGGCCTTGATCGGCGAGAAGGCATTCCCCTTTTCAGAGGGAGATGCGACGGATTCGCTGATCAATACTGCTTCAGCCCATCATGCGCCTCAAACATTCCTTCAGTGGATTGTCGCGACCGCCGACCGTGTTGCCTCGGGCTTTGAGCGAGAGGTCTATGACGGTGAGACGGCCGGAGTGGAACCAAAGAATTACATTCAGACGCGTCAGCGTGCGCTGCTTGAAGAAGTCTCGCTGCAAGGCAGCCGTTCAATTCGGGCAGACACGTTGAAACTTGGATTCCCTCTGCGTCCGCTTTCGGCTGCCGCTCTTTTCCCGGAGGCGCTCGATAAGTTGGAAGACAGGACGGTGGATCAAGCTTCAAGTGAGTACCGCACGCTCTGGCAGGACTTTGCCTCTGCTCTTGCTTCTCCCGATCGAGCCATGCTCGCAGGATTCCGCGAGAGCTGGCCGCTGTGGCTCGACTCGTTTGATACGGCCTGGCTTACGTTTACGCAGGCCGTGCCTTCCGCCACCGCCTTCAATGTCAAGCCGGACGTTTCGCTCTATGATCATTCCAAGGCAGTTGCCGCATTGTCGGCTGCACTTTGGCGATGGCACGAGGAAGAAGGCCGAACGGATGACGATGCCGTTCGCGCACTCAAGAATCGGCTCGATTGGGATGACGACAAGCTTCTGCTGATTCAAGGAGACTTCTTCGGCATTCAAAACTTCATCTTCAGCGAAGGAAGCGATACCAACCGCAAGTCCGCCAAGCTTCTTCGCGGCCGTTCGTTCTACGTATCGCTTCTATGCGAGCTGGCGGCGCTGAAGGTTCTGCAAACACTGGAGCTTCCTTCGACAAGTCAGATCATCAATGCTGCCGGAAAATTCTTGATTGTTGCTCCCAACACGACGTCCGTCAAAACGAAGCTCGAGGTCCTTAAAACGACTTTCGACGAATGGTTCCTTGACTCGACCTTCGGAACTTGCGGGATTGGGTTGGCTGCGACGCCCGCCACCTGCAACGACTTCATTGGCAAGCACTATCAGGCGCTTGCCGACCGTCTGTACCTGGCGTTGGAAAAGGCGAAGTACCAGCGCTTTGCCGTAACGAAGATGGACTCTGCGGTCTTCGACGCCGATTATCCGTACGGCGCCTGCCGGTGGCAGCAACGCATGCCTGCTGATGGTCGTGCGGACGGCGAATCCTGTGCGCTTTCTCGAGACCAGATTCTGGTCGGCCGTGCCCTCACTACGAAGACGCATCTTGTCATTTTCGACCATGAGGCACCTTCCGGCTTTACTACTTGCGAAATGCCGATCTTCGGATACCGTGTCGCATTTGCGAGTTCGGACCAGCTTCAGCGGCTGAAGCCCGAAGGGATCAGCCGCTGCTGGGATTTTTCCCTGCCGGCCGATCCTCATGAAGTGCTCTGGCACGGTTGTGCACGCCGAAATATCAACGGGTATGTGCCGCATTACAGTCAGGATGACCTGCTCAATCCGGATGCCCGATTCGGGGACGACGATGATCTCGTTGTCGGTGCGACGAAGACTTTTGAAACCCTGGCTCATGCCGACACGCGAAGCGGGCTCGGCACGACGGGATTGATGACGCTTAAGGGCGACGTCGACAACCTGGGGCTCATTTTCAGAAAGGGACTTACGGATGCAACGGTGGGACGCGAACGCATCATGACATTCGCCAAGACCGCTTCGCTTTCTCGGCAGATGAACGCCTTCTTTTCCGTTTATTTGCCGACGCTCTGTGCGCAAAAGTTCAGGAACATGTACACCGTCTTTGCAGGCGGCGACGATTTCTTCCTGATTGGTCCCTGGCACGAAACGCAGAAGCTTGCGCTGGCTCTCGAATCGGCCTTCGTCCGTTTTGCCTGCTGCAATCCGGACGTCCACTTTTCCGTCGGCATGGTGATGACAAAGCCAAGCGTGCCCGCACGCACGCTTGCAGCCATGGCAGAGGAGGCACTCAGCGAAGCAAAGAGCCGTCCCGGCAAGTGCAGTGCCTCGCTGTTCGGTCAGACGGTGTCGTGGACCGATCTTCATCGTCTTGAAGAGATCGAGGATTTTCTCTCCGAAGCTGCAGATCGATACGGCGTGACGTCCTCCTATCTCTACAGCCTCTTTGAACTGATCGATATGGCAGGAGACACGACGCGCCCCGAAGCCTCCCTATGGCGAAGCCGACTCTACTACACGACGACACGACTGTTTGAACGCCAGAGGACTGTGGCCGGAAACGATGTCACCCGCGCTCGTGACGAATTTTTGCAGACGCTGCTGCGTTACTTTGAAAGAGACAAGGCTGCGCTTCGCATTCCGCTTACCAACACCTTTTATGCCGTTCGTAGGAATTAAGGATCAATCATTATGGCAAATCCGCATTCAATGACCACGCCTCGAACCATGGGACGAGTCACGCTCGCTCCTGTCGATCCGAATCTCTTTTCCGATACTGCGCTTGAAGCTGCGCGCGCGTGTACCAGTCTGAAGGAGAACAAGCCTGCCCAGCTTCGTAAATTCTACGATGAGCTCGTGATGTGGCACGACAAAGTGCACTTTGCGCAATCGACCGAAGCCAAAGAAGCCAAATTCAAGGAGGTCTCTCCGTTCATTCAGATGATGCGCGCCAAAGCGGCGTATGCAAAGGGCCGCGGGTTGGTCGACGAGACCTTCTACAATTTGTTCAACAACGTTGTCAGCCAGATTCAGACGCCCGAAACGCTGCGAACCGCGAAATTCTTCTTCGAAGCCTTCCTCGGCTATATGAAGTCCCAAAATCTCGGACCGGTTGGCTGTATAACCAACCGGTTCCTTATTTCTTGAGG
>ERZ824598.1595-NODE-1595-length-27451-cov-4.857789_pt1 | contig 27451 bp, 16 predicted proteins | sample MGYA00519934_ERZ824598 | MGnify/ENA primary metagenome ERZ824598 (study PRJEB31778, sample SAMEA3449177) | human gut metagenome | biome: human gut; feature: human-associated habitat; material: faeces | place: United Kingdom | collected 2010/2012 ...
AAGACAACGATGACGCAGATCTTCCGGAATCCCTGATAATTGCTCAAGATGTCCATGAGCTTGTAGCGGGCCGCATCGATATTGACGGCGGCAAGCTCACTCAGCTCGTCCCATGCGAAGATGATGTTGTAGCCGTCGACGAGCAGATATTCCGTGTCCTCTGAGTGGATCGTGACGTCATAGTGATCGGCGAGCGAGGTGCGCGCGGGCTTTTTGCTCGGTTCGAACGCGCGGCGCTCGACCTTGCCGTATGTGTGCTCGAAAATGTCCTGCAATTCCTTGTCCTCGGCATATGCGCCGCCTGCGCCGACGCCGCGTCGGGGGAGCGGCGCGGGCGCTTCTTCGACGGCCTCTTCACCGAGGCGGATGCCGCTGTCGCAGTGAACATGCGCGGGAACTTCATTCCACGGGACCGTGATGCTGCCGCCGTGGTCGCAGAAGACGGAGGACGCGGGATTATCCGTGTCGCGCTCGGCGTCGTAGCCAAGGGACGCGACGATCTCGTCCTGATTTTGGCAGGCCTCATACCCGCGCACGGCGCAGGAGAGCTGTCCGCGGCCGCGGGTGTAGGCCGCGACGTCGGCAAAGTAGTCGCGCAGCGTGCGCACCGGCGCATAGCCCGTGAGTACGGCGTTTTCCTCCTCGTTCTGCGGCGGTTCGACGGTGCCGCCCATGTTCTGGAGGTCGGTCATCGCGCGGCCGACGCACTCGGCGGGCACCTCGAGACGGAAGTCGTAATACGGCTCGAGCAGCACATTTTCCGCCTGCATCAAGCCCTGCCGCACGGCACGGTACGTCGCTTGACGGAAGTCGCCGCCCTCGGTGTGCTTCAGATGCGCGCGGCTCGCGACAAGTGTGAACTTCACATCCGTCAACGGTGAGCCGGTCAGCACGCCCGCGTGCTCGCGCTCTAAAAGATGGGTGAAAATCAGCCGTTGCCAGTTGAGGTCGAGCGCGTCCGTCGGCACGTTTGACGCAAGCTGGATGCCCGCCCCGCGCGGAAGCGGCTCTATTAGAAGCTGTACTTCCGCATAGTGGCGCAGGGGCTCGAAATGTCCCATGCCGAGGACGGGGGCGGCGATCGTCTCGCGATAGACGATGCTGCCCTCGCCGAAGGTCATGTCGAGGCCGAAGCGGTCGAGGATGCGGCGGCGCAGAATTTCGAGCTGAATTTTGCCCATGAGCTGCACGTGGATCTGCCCGTAGCGCTCGTCCCAGACGATGCGCAGCATCGGGTCCTCTTCTTCAAGCTCGCGGAGCTTTATAAGCGCGCTGTGCGCGTCCGCGCCGTCGGGTAGGATGAGCTGATAGGTCAAAACCGGCTGCAAAAGCGGGGCGGACGCCTCCGCCTCCGCGCCGAGGCCGAGACCAACATAGCTGTGGCTGAGGCCCGTGACGGCGACGACGCTGCCCGCGCCCGCCTCTTCGAGCGCGCGGAATTTGACGCCGGAGTAAAGCCGCAGCTGATCGGCCTTTTCATTGTAGTCCTGATTCTGCGCGCGATAGGTGAGAGGTGCCTTCACGCGCAGTGCGCCGCCTGTGACCTTGAGCCACGTGAGCCGCGCGCCCTGCGCGTCGCGCGAGATCTTGAAGACCTTTGCGCCGAATTCCTTCGGATAGACCGGCTCGCGCGTGAAGCACGCGAGCGCGGTGAGAAAGTCCTCCACGCCGTCCAGCTTGAGCGCCGAACCGAAAAAGCAGGGGAAGACCTTGCGGTTTTTGACCATCTCAGCAATCAGAGCGTCGTCGATTTTTCCACGCTCCAAAAGCTGCTCAAGCGCCGCCTCGTCGCAGAGGGCGAGCGCTTCGTCGCGCGTTTCCTGCGATGCGGAGAAATCGACGCATTCCGCGCTCAGTGTCGCCGTGAGCTGGCGCAGAAGCGCGTCCTTGTCCGCGCCCGCCAAGTCCATCTTGTTGATGAAAAGAAACGTCGGCACCTCGTAGCGCGTGAGCAGGCGCCAGAGCGTTCGCGTGTGGCTCTGCACGCCGTCGCTGCCGCTGATGACGAGCACTGCGTAGTCGAGCACCGACAGCGTGCGCTCCATCTCGGCGGAGAAATCGACGTGGCCCGGCGTGTCAAGCAGCGTGAACTCCTTATCGCCCGCAAACAGCATTGCCTGCTTGGAAAAGATCGTGATGCCGCGCTCGCGCTCGAGCGCGTCGGTGTCGAGGAAGGCGTCGCCGTGGTCGACGCGGCCGAGCTTCCGCAGTGCGCCGGAGGCGTATAAAAGCCCCTCGGACAGGGTCGTTTTTCCCGAGTCGACGTGGGCGAGAATGCCGAGCGTGACCTTCTGCATGGCGCACCTCCTTTGTGAAGAGCTGATTTAAAACTAAAAATGTTAGACCAAAGTGCCGGAATACCAAAACGAGCGCATCGCGGAGCGATGCGCTCTGAAATTTGTGGAATGGTGCGGGCATGGGGACTTGAACCCCAACGCCTTGCGGCACGAGAACCTAAATCTCGCATGTCTGCCAATTTCATCATGCCCGCATATATTTTACTATATCATATCTCTTTCACGGCGGCAAGGAGAAAATTCATTGCAATGCGCGCCTGCGAGATTTATAATGAAGCAGCGCGCGATTTATGACCGCGCAGCACCGACTATAGGAGGACTCCGCCGTGCAGAACGCTTATCCTGATTATTACCCGCTCTTCCGCTGCATCGCCGGCCGCTGCCGACACAACTGCTGCATCGGCTGGGAGATCGACGTGGACGGGGATTCCCTCGCCGCCTACGATCAGATCGGCGGCGAGATGGGCGAGCGCCTGCATAAATGTATTGACCGCAGCGGCGAGATGCCGCACTTTCTCCTCGGCGAGCAGGAGCGCTGCCCGTTTTTGAACGGCAAAAACCTCTGCGATCTCATTTTATACGGCGGGGAGGGTATGCTCTGCCAGATCTGCACCGACCACCCGCGCTACCGCAGCTTTTTTTCGGAGCGCACGGAGATTGGCATTGGCCTCTGCTGCGAGGAGGCCGCGCGGCTCATTCTGACCAGGTCGGAGAAGACAACGCTCGTCGTGACGGGCGAGGGGGAGCTCGACGAAGAGGAGACGGCGCTGCTCACGCTGCGCGACCATCTTTTCGCCATCGCACAGAACCGCGAGGAACCGATCAATCAGCGGATGGAACAAATTTTGTCGGCCTGCGGTGCGCACGTGCCGGACGTCCCGCTTGCGCAGTGGGCAGAATTTTATCTCTCGCTCGAGCGCATGGACGAGGCGTGGACAGGCATTTTGGAAGCGCTGCGCGAGCACGCAGATGAGTTGCCGCTCGACGATTTTGCCGCGCACATGAAAGGACGCGAGACGGAGTATGAGCAGCTGCTCGTCTACTTCCTCTATCGTCACGTGCCGACGGCGCTCGACGACGGGGACGTGAGCAGCAAGGCGGCATTCGCCGTGCTGTCTGTCCGGCTGCTTTTCTCGCTTGGTGCGCTGCACCTTTTGCTGCACGGCGAGTTCACGGTGGAGGATCAGATCGAGCTCTGCCGGCTGTACAGCGCGGAGGTCGAGTATTCCGACGACAACATGGATGCGCTCTTCGACGCGCTGCTATAACGAAAATGCCGCCCGGTTCGACACGGGGCGGCATTTTTTGCGCTTTTTGGTTGATTCTTATGTAAACCTGTGGTATCATAAAAAGACATTTTAGAGAGTGGGCGTTTTCGCCCGATCCCGGCAAAAGGAGAGAACGAGATGAAGCAGAACATGAGAAAGAGAACGCCGCTGGCCGTGCTTCTGGCGCTGTGCCTTGCCATGCAGCTCTGCGTGCCCGCCGCGATGGCGAGTAATCGGCTGATGCGCGCGGGCGACGCGGCCATCGCGCAGATCGAAGAGGAAGAGGGCTTCCGCGCGGAGAAGTATTCCTCCGGCGGCAAGTGGTACATCGGCTACGGCACGGAGTGCGGTGCCGAGGATTATCCCGAGGGCATCACGCGCGAGGAGGCGGAGCTTCTTCTGATGAGCAAGGTCGAGGCGTATGAGGCCAAGCTCAACGACTTTTTTGACCGCTACGACGTCACGCCCACGCAGGGGCAGTTCGACGCGCTGATCTGCTTCAGCTACAATTTCGGCACCGGTTGGATGAGCGGCACGAGCGACTTGGTCAAGATCGCCCGCGGCGAAAAGGACGCGACGCGCCTTGAAGTGGCGCATGCGTTCGGCGAATGGTGCCATTCCGGCGGACAGGCCCAGGCGGGCCTTGCCGACCGCCGCCTGCAGGAGGCTGCCATTTATTTAGATGACGACACCCGCGCGGCGGAGGACGAGTTTGCGTATCTCATCATCAATATGGAGAGCGGCGCGTCCTATGAGACAGACTTCGCCGTCTACGAGATCGGCAAGACCTACGGTAGCTTCCCCAAAGCGGAAAAGCTCGGCTACAGCTTTGCCGGCTTCCGGACGAGCGACGGCAAGACCATCACGGAAAACAGCATCGTGAACGGCAACGCGGTCGTCACGGCGCAGTGGACGGCGACGAGCTACACCGGCAAGACCTATACCGACGTCAACAAGTCCGACTGGTTCTATAACTATGTCATGGAGCTGAGCGAGCAGGGCATCGTCGGCGGCAACGGCGACGGCACGTTTGCCCCCAACCGTCCCACGAGCACGGGCGAAATGCTCAAGCTCGTGCTGCTCTCGACCGGCCACAAGGAGCAGAAGCCCAGCACGGCGCACTGGGCAAGCGGCTACGCGACCTACGCCTATTCCATGGGCTTTGCCGCGCAGAATTACAGCGACAGCCAGCTCGACAACGGCATCAGCCGCCTCGATGTAGCGCGCTTTGCGGCCAAGGCGCTGGGCTACGGCGCGTCCAACACAGCCTCTCCCTTTGCCGACGTGAACGACGGCTATGTGACGGCGCTCTATGAAGCGGGTGTGTTCATCGGCACGAAGGTCGGCGACCTGACGTATTTCTACCCCAACAGCAGCATCACGCGCGCGGAGGTGGCGACGATCGTTTACCGCATCTATCAGCTCAGCTCACTCGACCAGAAGCAGAAGATCTACTACAAGGACTATACGCTCGACGTGCTCGAGGGTGTGCCGACGAACACCTATAATCAGTCTGCGTTCGTCAAGAACGGCAGCATCATGACCTACAACGATCCCAGCGTGCGCACGCGCGTCGGTATCGACGTGTCGCAGTATCAGGGCGATGTGGACTGGAACGCGGTCGCGCGCACTGATGTGGACTTTGTCATCGCGCGCGTGGGCGGCCGCGGCTACACTGTGGGCGCGATCTATGACGACACGAAGTTTGACGAGTATGCCGACGGCGCGGCGAGAGCGGGCCTTCAGGTGGGCGCTTACTTCTTCTCGCAGGCTGTGAGCGTGGCAGAGGCGCAGGAGGAGGCCTATCACGTGCTCGACAAGCTGCGCGGCCATGAGATCACGGGTCCCGTCGTCTTCGACTGGGAGGTCATCGGCAAGAGCGAGGCGCGCACCTACGGCATCGAGACCGGCGTGCTCTGCGCTGCGGCGAACGCCTTCTGCAAGATCATCAAGGACGCGGGCTACGACCCGATGATCTACATCACCGACTACGCGGGTTATGTCAAGTATGACCTCAGCGAGGTCATGGATTACCCGCTGTGGTACGCGCGCTACGATGTGGACGCGCCCTCGTTCTACTACGATTTTGCCATGTGGCAGTATTCGTCCAAGGGCAGCGTGGACGGCATCAAGGGCAACGTCGATATGGACATCTGGTTCATCAAGTAAATGAAAATAAGAGAAGGCGATGGCCGTGCGGCCATCGCCTTTTTCGTTGCGATTTTTCTTAGAGCTCGATCAGCTCATACTCTCTCGAACCGAAGCCGAGCTCGGCGGCGGCCTCCACGGTGTGGACGCCGTTGCGGCTCTCGATGCGCTCAACAAGGTGGTCGCGGCCCGGATCGTCGGACGCGTAGACGAGGTCGAGGCACGCCTGGTCGATGGCGATGGGGTCAAGGGAGGCGAGAATGCCGATATCTTTCATACACGGGTCCTCCGCCACGGCGCAGCAGTCGCAGTCGACGGACATGTTCTTCATCACGTTGATGTAGACGATCTTGCCGTCGAAAAGCTTGACGACGGACTCCGCCGCGTCGGCCATGGACTCAAGGAAGGCATTCTGCTCGGTCGTCCACATCTCTTTGGGCTTGCCCGCGCCGTGGATGTTCGCCTTGCCTGCGCTGGACGCGCATCCGATGGAGAGCTGTTTGAGCGCGCCGCCGAAGCCGCCCATCGGGTGGCCCTTGAAGTGGGAAAGAACGAGCATGGAATCATAATTTTTGATATCCTTGCCGACCAGATTCTTCTGGATGCGCTTGCCGTTCGGGATGGGGAGCTCAAGATCGGGACCCTCGGCATCGAGAATGTCGACATCGAAGAGCTTGCTCCAGCCGTGTTTGATCATCGTGCGGCGGTGGGCGTCGGTCGTGTTGCGCTCGCCGGGATAGGCGGTGTTGCACTCAACGATGGTGCCGTGTACGGTCTCGACCATCGGCTGCCAGAACTCGGGCGTCAGAAAGTTCTGGTTGCCCGGTTCGCCGGAGTGAACCTTGACGGCGACCTTACCGGGCAGCTCGAGACCCACGGCCTTGTAGAGCTCCACGACCTTCTTCGGCGTGATCTGCTTGGAAAAATAAACCTTTGCTTTCATATTTTGATCCTCCTGCGGTGGATAGTTTACTGCTTGGGGCACATCTAATGCGAAGCGTCCCTATAAAAACAGCATAAAGCAAAAGTGCGCGGGATGCAAATGAAAAAATGAATGGACACGTTTTTTGGCTGAATTCCCGCGCGGAGGTGTATATTTCTAAGGCGTTTGCAGAGGAAATACTTGATTTTGACGCGGGGAGATACTATAATTATTTTCTAATTGTGATATGACTGTTTCTGATAGACTGCGAGGATTAGCTATGGACAAAGCAAAAAAGAACACCGTCATCCATGCGGCGGCTGACCGCATGGCGGCGAACTACAAGAGCTCTCAGATCCCCATGTACGGCGACGCGCTGCGCATGCCCAACCGTAATGCGGTCATCGAGATCATCCGCGACTGTCAGAAGCTCATTTTCCCTGTTTACTACGGCGACCGCGACCTCTTGAAGCTGCCGCCGGAGCAATACAGCGCGCTTTTGATGGAGCACATCCACGAAAAGCTGACGCGCCAGATCACGCTGACGATGCCGGAGTGCGACGAGAACTGCGAAGTGGCCTATGCGATCAGCACGGCATTCATCGAGCGCATCCCTGCCATTCAGGAGTTGCTGCTCAAGGACCTGTCGGCGAACTTTGAGGGCGATCCTGCGGCTTACAGCAAGGAGGAGGTCCTGCTCTCGTACCCCGGCATGTTCGCCATCTTCATCTACCGCATCGCACACGAGCTGTATGAGAACAAGGTCGCGATGATTCCGCGCATGATGTCGGAATACGCGCACTCGCAGACCGGTATCGACATCAACCCCGGCGCGAAGATCGGCGAATACTTCTTCATCGACCACGGCACGGGCGTCGTCGTCGGCGAGACGACGATCATCGGCGACAACGTCAAGCTCTATCAGGGCGCGACGCTCGGCGCGCTCTCGCCCGCGGGTATGGCGACGAACCCGAATGTGCGCCGCCACCCGAAGGTCGGCAACAACGTCGTCATCTACGCAAACTCCACGCTGCTCGGCGGTGCGACGGAGATCGGCGACAATGTCGTCGTCGGCGGCAACGCATTTCTGACTTCGTCGGTCGCGCCCAACACGGTCGTGAGCGTCAAAAATCCGGAGATGACGTTCCGCGGCAAGCACCACAGGGGATGATCCTGACGGAGGGGGCGCGCGTCCGCCTGCGGATGATGCGGCGGGAGGACGCGGACGAATTATACGCCCTGCTCTCGGATGAAGCGGTGATGCGCTGGCTGGAGCCGCCGTTTAACCGCGCGCAGGCCGAGCGCTTTTTGGAGCAGGCGGGACTTTCCGAGCCGCCGCTCATCTATGCCGCGGAGAATATGGCGGGAGAGTTTCTCGGCTACGCCATCTACCACGACTATGACGAGTACAGCCGAGAACTCGGCTGGGTGCTCAAGCCCGCCTTTTGGCACGAGGGCTATGCGGACGAAATGACGGACCTTCTGACCGCGCTTGCGCGGCGGGAGGGGAAGAATGCCGTAATCGAATGTGTCCCCGAACAGACGGCGAGCGCGCACATCGCGCGCAGGCACGGCTTTTCGTATGAGGGCCGCGCGGACAGCTGTGACGTTTACCGCCTGCGCTGTGAAAAATAAGAAAGAGGGCGCTTCCCAAGCTGGGAAGCGCCCTCTTTGTGCTGCTGTTTTGCTTTGCGCCGATGGAAAGCGGCAGAAGAGCGCACAAAAGCCGGCGGGGAGGAGGACCTGCCGGCTTTTGTGCTACATTGAGAAAAAGAGAAAAAAGAATGGTGACAAATTAAAATGTGCTTTACAGCAGCATGACGCCCGCATCCTCGCAGGTCTTGCGCGTGGCTTCGTCCCACAGGGAGACCTGTACCTCGCCGATGTGCGCGGTGCCGATGAGCAGCATGCACAGGCGGCTCTGGCCGATGCCGCCGCCCATGGTCAGGGGCAACTCGCCATTCAGCAGCATCTTGTGGAAGGGGAGCGCGCGGCGGTCGTCGCAGCCGGCGATCGTCAGCTGGGAGTCGAGGGACTTGGGGTCGACGCGGATACCCATGGAAGAGATCTCGAACGCATGGCCGAGCACTTCGTTCCAGTAGAGGATATCGCCGTTGAGCTCCCAATCGTCATAGTCGGGGGCGCGGCCGTCGTGCTTGATGCCGGACTTTAAGATCTTGCCGATCTGCATCAGGAAGACGACGCCCTTCTTCTTGCAGATCTCATCCTCGCGCTGCTTGGGTGTCAGGTCGGGATAGAGGTCTTCGAGCTCCTGCGTGGTGATGAAGAAGACCTCACTGGGGAGCTTGGTGTGCAGGGAGGGGAAAGCGACATTCAGCGCGCTGCTCGTCTCGCTGACGGCGGAGACGATATCGCGCACGGTGCGCTTGAGATAAGCGACGTTGCGGTCCTCGGCGGAGATGACCTTTTCCCAGTCCCACTGATCCACATAGACGGAGTGGAGGTTGTCGACCTCTTCGTCGCGGCGGATGGCGTTCATGTCGGTGAACAGGCCCTTGCCGACCTTGAAGTCGTAGCGCTTGAGCGCAAGACGCTTCCACTTGGCCAGCGAATGAACGACCTGGGCATTGGTGCCGACGTCGGGAATGTCAAAGGAGACGGGACGCTCGACGCCGTTGAGGTTGTCGTTCAGACCAGAATTTTCATCCACGAACAGCGGAGCAGAAACCCGGCGGAGATTGAGGGCATTGCTCAGATTGACCTGAAAATTGCTCTTGATGAATTCGATGGCGCGCTGCATTTCATAGACAGACAGCGGGGTGTGGTAGTCCTGCGGAATAAAGACTTTGCTCATACCGGTTTCACTCCTTAAGAAAAAGTATGCGCTAATTATAATCAGGCATATTAGGAAATTCAATAGTGAAATTTTAAGTAGTTGAGCTTGCAAAATGAGAAATTTTTGTCGACATGGTCAGCAATATGGAAAAACTTAATCCTTTTGCCCGTTGCAATCTGAAAGCACGCGTGATAGACTGCATAATGAGATAAAATGCAGATAGGAGGCTCTTTTGTGAGAACACTCTTGAAAGGCGCGGACATTCTGCTGCGCAAGGAAAACGGATATGAAACGCTGCACGGCGCCTATCTCGGCGTCGATGAGGCGAAGATCGACTATATCGGTGAGGAAAAACCCAAAAAGGCCTATGACCTTGAAAAGGACATGAGCGGCAGGCTCCTTGCCCCGGGACTCATCAACTGCCACAGCCATATCGCCATGACGCTGATGCGCGGCATCGGCAGCGGACTGCCTTTGCAGGACTGGCTCTTCAAGGCCATTTTCCCGATCGAGGACAAGCTCGTGCGCGAGGATATCGCCGCAGCGAGCCGCTTTGCCCTGATCGAGATGATCGCGGGCGGCACGACGAGCTTTTCCGATATGTACTTTTTCCCCGAGGAGACCGTCTGGGCGGTCGAAGAGGCGGGGATCAAGGCGAACCTGAACCGCTGTGTGCAGTGCTTTGACGAAAACCAGACCGTGGAGCAGAACACGCAGATCCCCGAATCGCTCGCGCTTTTTGAAAAGTACCACGGCGCGGCGGACGGGCGCATTCACATTGACTTTTCCATCCACGCGGAGTATACCTGCAAGAGCCATATCGTCAAGGCGTACAGCGACCTCTGCCGCGAAAAGGGCGGGCGCATGCACATCCACCTTGCTGAGACCGCGCGCGAGCAGCGCGAGTGCATCGAGCGCTACGGCAAAACGCCGACGGAGTGGTTCGAATCGCTCGGCACGTTCGATTCGCCCACGGCGGCGGCGCACTGCGTCGCGGTGACGGAGCGCGACATGGACATTCTGAAGGCCCACGGCGTCAGCGTCGTCCACAACCCGACGTCGAACTTAAAGCTCGGCAGCGGCTTTGCCCCCATCCGCCAGATGATGGACAAAGGCATCAACGTGACGCTCGGCACCGACGGCACGGCCAGCAACAACAATTTAAATATGTTTGAGGAAATGCACCTCGCCGAGATCATGCACGACGGCTATCACAACGACCCGACGCTGATCTCCACGCAGGAGGTGCTCGATATGGCGACGGTCAACGGTGCAAAATTGCAGGGCCGCGACGACACCGGCGTGCTGGCTGTCGGCAAAAAAGCTGACATCATTGCCATTGATCTGAGCAAGCCCCACCTCTATCCCAATTTCGACACGCCCGCGCTCCTGACCTGCTCGGCGCAGGCGGGCGACGTGTGCATGACGATGGTGGACGGCAAGATCCTGTACGAAAACGGTGAATTTAAGACGCTGGACGAGAACAAGGTGCGCGCTGACATGGAGCGTGCCGTCGAGCGCCTTTATAGAAAGTGAGAGAAAAGAAACATGGAGAGAGCGGACAAAGACCTCGCCTTTTTGCTGCGCTACGAGAATGTCGCGTGGTTTGAAGACGGCGAGGTGCGCATCTTGGACCGGCGCATTTACCCCGCAAAGGTCGAATTTGTCACCTGCCGCACACATCAGGAAGTCGCGCGGGCCATCACCGACATGGTGACGCAGAGCGCGGGCCCCTACACGGCGGCGCCGATGGGCATGGCGCTCGCGGCGTGGGAATGCCGCGGCAAATCGGCGGACGAGCAGATGGAATACCTCAAGAAAGCGGCTTACACCATTTCCCACGCGCGCCCCACGACGCAAAAGCGCATGACGCTTCTGTGCGACATCTGCCTGAAAGAGGCCGAGCGCGCGCTTTCAGCGGGGGAGAATGTGGCCGAGGCCATCAAGAATAAGACCATCGAGCTCAACAACGTGCGCTATAACAGAATGGCGAGGATCGGCTCGTACTTAGTCGATATGTTCCCCGACAACGGAACGGTGATGACGCACTGCTTCGCCGAGACCATCGTCGGCACGATGCTTCGTGAGTGCCGCAGCCGCGGCAAAAACATCCGGCTGTTCTGCCCCGAAACGCGCCCGTATTTTCAGGGCGCGCGCCTGACGGCGTCCGTCTGCCACGACATGGGCATTGACGTGACGGTCATCTCCGACAATATGCCGGCGTTCGTCATGCAGAACGAAAAGGTCGACGTTTTCACCACCGCGGCGGACGCCATCTGCTGTGACGGCCATGTCGTCAATAAAGTGGGCACGTTCCAGAACGCCATCGTCGCCAAGTACATGGGCATCCCGTACTTCGTCACCGGCGCGCCCGATCAGGGACATGAGACGGTGGACAGCATTCACATCGAAATGCGCGACCCGAATTTCACGCTCCAAGCCATGGGCGTGCGCACGGCGATGGAGGGTGTGAAGGGCTACTATCCCGCCTTCGATATCACGCCGCCGCATCTCGTTTCGGGCGTCGTGACCGACCTTGGTATCTACTCTCCCTACGATCTGCACCGCTATTTTACGGACGGCAGCATCGGCAAGGACAATCTGGTGATCTAAATGGAACAAAATCTGGACATTCTTCGTCAGGAGATCGTGGACAAATCGCTTGAGGCGTTCCGCGAGGGCCTGTTTTCCGGCACGAGCGGCAACATGAGCTGCCGCGTCGCGCCCGATGAAATGCTCATCACGCCGACATCCGTGCGCTATGATGTACTGCGCGCACAGGACATCGTGCGCATGAAGCTCGACGGCACGGTGCTGGAGGGTGAATTGCAGCCCTCGAGCGAGTGGCGCATGCACGCGGCGGTCTACAAGGCGTATGGCGAGACGAACGCCGTTTTCCACACGCACTCACCCTATGCCACGGCGTTCGCCGTCGTGCGGAAAAGCATCCCCGCGGTATTGATCGAATCGTGCATCTTTTTGGGCGGCGACATCCGCTGCGCGGCCTATGCCGCGCCAGGGACAGAGGCCGTCGGCACGAACGCCATCCCCGCGCTCAGGGACCGCGGCGGCTGCACGCTTGCCAATCACGGCGTGCTCGCCGTGGGGAAGGACCTTGCGCAGGCATATCTGCGCGCGGAATACATCGAAGATGTCGCCAAGGTCTACACCTTTTCCAAGGTCCTCGGCACGCCGGTGGAGCTTGCCTCTCTTTAACGAGAAAAACAGTGCGGAGAATGCACAAGGAGAACAAAAATGAAAAGCATACTGAGAAGAAACCGCATTCTGGCCGTCATTGCGCTGATCGGCCTGCTCGCTTCGCTCGTGCCGCTCATTTCGCGCGTGCAGGAGGAGGAGAGCAACAAGTATTACGACATCGTCCTCGACTACAACAGCATGCGCTCGATGGCGCGCCAATCCTCGCAGTCAGAGGACGAGTGGATCGACCTCTTCAAGTCGCTCGGTGTCGACAAGGTCGCGCTCAGCGAGGCGAGCGCCCTCAACCTGCACGATAACGCGGCCATCCCCGTCCACGCGATGACCGTGAAAAAGGCGGCGGAGAGCTACGGATGGGAAGATCAGTACCCCGCCGAGGTCGCGCAATGGCTGCGTGAGAGCACCGATGTGAGCGACGCGATCATCTGGACGGAGACCGCCGCGAGCTATGAGTGGATCCTGAACGCTTTCGAGGCCCGTTTTGAGGACTTTGAGGCCAAGACGTATCTGGAGGGCGAGCACGGCTTCATCTTCATCCAGCAGCAGAAAAACGGCATGAAGGGCGAAAAGCTGCTCGACCTGCGCCTCGGCATCTGGCCGGACACGGTGGAGCTGTTTGAGCGCCACGGCTACCAGATCATCCCGCGCTCTGTGACGGAAAAGAACATGAACGGCACGAAATTTGCCGAGGCCTATATCGAAGTGCTCAAGCACTTCAACGCGCCGTACTTTATGAACAACGGCGACGAGCTCGTCGGCTATGAGGATGACGAGAGCCTCGAGCTTCTGACGCAGTATCTCAACGAGAGCGGCGCGAGCGTCGCCATGATGGAGCAGAACGACCAGAGCAAGAACCTTGTCTGGCCCGGCGTTGAAGAACTGCTCGACAACACGGGCTATCGCGGTGTGCGCGTGTTCAACGAGTGGGCCTACATCCAGAACCGCTATCAGTACTGCGGCTACGAAGGCCCCGAGGAAATCACGAACACGTTCTTTAGAGCCATCGCCGAGCGCAACTGCAAGATCATCTTCCTCAAGATGATCTTAGAGCCGGATACCGATGTCAGCTGGGACGCCGACGAGAAGGAGTGGGTCTACATCACCGACCCTGCCGACTATGAGCAAATGCTCACGGACCTCGACGCGCGCTTGGAGCCCCTCGGCTACACGCACGCGACCGTTCCCGCGATGGAGCTGAAAGCGCCGTCCATGGCGCTCAAGGTGCTGCAGGGCATCGGCACAGCGGCGCTCATCGTGATCCTGCTTGATCTATTCTTCTTTATCGGCAAGCGCTGGCGCACGATCCTGTTTGCCGTCGGCGCGCTCGGCCTTGCCGGCCTCGCGGTGCTGAAGCCCTCGATGTTCCGCCTGATCCTTTCGATGTCCGGCGGTATCGTGATGCCGTCGCTCGCCGCTGCCGGTCTGTGCCGCGTGCTGCTCGAAAAGAGACGCAGCGAGCCGCAGATCAAGTTCGGCAGGCTGCTTGGCTTTACGCTTGGCACAGCCATCGCGACCATTCTGACGGCATTCTGCGGGTCGCTGCTCGCATCGTCTGCGCTCTCGCAGCTCTCGTATATTCTCGAGATCGACCTGTACCGCGGCGTCAAGCTCATGCAGCTCATCCCCATCGCGCTCTTCATGCTCGCCTACCTTCTGGTCTACGCCTATGAGGAGACCGGCGCGCGCGAGGCCGTCCTTGCCCACGCGGGACAGCGCGGGGAGAAGAACCGCGTCAAGCGCTTCAACGCCTATTTCGGCGAGCTGATGCAGACGCCGATGAAGCTCGGCTGGTTCCTCGCGATCGTCGTCATCGCGGTGGCGGCGGTGTTCATGCTGCTGGTGTTCGCCTACTATATGTACCGCACCGGCAACTCCACCACGACGTCGGCAAGGGAGCTCGCGTTTCGCAACTTCCTGGAAAATACGCTCATCGCCCGCCCGCGCACGAAAGAAATGATCGTCGGCTGGCCGATGCTGATGCTTTTCATCTGGTCGCTGCGCCGCAGAATGAAGTTCCTGCCGATGATCTTCGGCACGGGCATGACCATCGGCCTTGTCAGCGTGGTCAACACGTTCCTGCACATCCGCACGCCGTTTTTGCTGAGCCTGCTGCGCACCGGCTGGGGCATCCTCTTCGGACTTCTCATCGGCACAGCCGTGGTCATTGTGGCGGAGCTCATTTACCGCCTTGTGCGCAGGATCTGCGGGGTGACGAATGGTTAACATTCTGATCTCGGGCTATTACGGCTTCGACAATATCGGCGACGAGTCCATCCTGCGCACGCTCGTCTCGTCGCTGCGCGAGCACATTCCCGACTGCTCGCTCACAGTGCTCTCGCACAATCCCACCTCCACGCGCGAAAAATACGGCGTCGAGGCGGTGGACCGCATGTCGCCGATGGCGATTTTGCGCGCGGTGAAAAAGTGCGACATGCTCATTTCCGGCGGCGGCAGTCTTTTGCAGGATGTGACGAGCAGCAAGAGCTTACACTATTACCTCTCCATCATCCGCTGCGCGGAATTCTTCCATAAAAAGGTTTTCATCTATTCCCAGGGCATCGGCCCCATCGACCGCCCCGGCAACCGCCGCGCCGCGGCGGCGGCGCTCAAGCGGGCGGACGGTATCGTCGTGCGCGACGAGCGGTCGGCATCGCTTTTGGAGGAAATCGGCATCGCGCGCGACAAGGTCGTCATCACGGCGGACCCCGTCATCCGCATGAAAAAGCCCGATGGCGATGTCGGCGCGGGGATCCTGCGAAAGGCAGGTGTCTCGCTGGATGGCCGTCTAACTGTCGGCTGGGCCATCCGTGAGCGGGACACAGACAGCCGCTTTGTCAAAGAGCTTTTGCGCTCCATCCAGATGATGAAGGACAAGTACAACGCGCAGTCTGTACTCATCCCGTTCCACTATGAAGAGGACGGCGAGGTCTGCCGCCACATCGCGGCGCAGCTTCCGGATGACACGGCGGTGTGCCTGAATGAAAAGTACCTCTCCGAGGATATGCTCTCCATCATCGGCAACATGGACCTGCTCGTCGGCGTGCGCCTGCATTCGCTCATCTATGCCGCCATCATGGGCGTGCCGCTCATCGGCATTTCGTATGACCCCAAGTGCACGGCGTTTTTAAACTCCGTGGGGCTCGACAAGCTGAGCACGAAGGAGAACTTCACGGCGGAGCTCTTCCTGCCCGAGGCCGAGCGTGTGCTCGAAACGGGCAAGGAGCAGGTGCAGTGCGTCGAAGCGCATATGGCCAAGCTTTCGCGCAAGCTCGACACGAACGAGGAAATGATCTGCGCGATCATGGAGAAATCGAGGAAACACACCATGCAAGACCCTCAAAAAAATACGGAAAAGAAGGAAAAATCGGGCGTCCGCACGGCGGGGGCGATCAGCTTCGTCTTTCTGCTGACGCTGTTCGCCAAGCTCCTCGGCGTGGTGCGCGAGATGATGCAGGCCAACATCTTCGGCACCGGCATCGACGCGGACCTCTACACCGCGTCGTATAACTCGACGCTCTATCTCTTTACGACGATGTGCTACGCGCTGTGCATCGCGGCGGTGCCGATCCTAACGAAGGAATTTGCTGCCGACCGCAAGCGCGGCGAGAAAGCGGCCAACAACCTGCTGACCATCACGCTGCTCGGCTCGCTCGCGGCGGTCGTTTTGTGGCAGATCTTTGCCTCGACGCCGCTTGTCGGCACGATCTGGGACCTTGACGCGGCCGAGCTGCCGCGCCTTGCAAGCTACATCCGCATCATGGCCTGCGCGCTGCCGGTCGTGGCGGCGGCGTATCTGAACGTCGCCATCTTCCAGGCGACCGACCACTATGAATTGCAGGGCAGCATGAGCATCCCGTACAATGCGTTCCTTGCGATCTTCCTTGTGACGCTGGGCGCAAAGTGGGGCATCAAGGGCGTCGTCATCGCGAGCTCGTGCGCGTGGCTCTTGCAGCTTGCCATGAGCATCCCGTATGCGAAGAAGGAACATTATGTCTACCGGCCGATGCTCGACCGCAAGGCGGACTATGTCGGCACCTACTTCAAGACCGCGCTCGTCACGGTGCTGACGACGTCGATCTTCCTGTTCTGCTATCTCATCGACACGGCGACCGCCACGGCGCTCAACGACAGCGCCGTCAGTGCGTTCTACTATGCCGATAAGCTCTTCACCCCGCTCACGACGAGCGTGCTCTACAGCATCAGCGCGGTCATGTTCCCGCGCTTTAACCGCGAGTTTACGAAGGAGGACTCGAAGGGGTACCTCGGCTACATCTGGAACGTGACGGAGAATACGCTGCTTTTCATCCTGCCGGTCTGCGCGATGATGTGCGCGTTCGGCACGGATATCATCCGCGTCATCTTTGAAAGCGGCAGCTTCACCGCTGAGTCGACCGAGATGACGGGCAGCATCTTCGCCCGCTACGCGCTCGGCATGAGCGCCTTCGCCGTGCTCGACCTTTTGAACAAGGCATACTACGCGATGAAAAAGACGCTGGTGCCGCTGCTCATCAACCTCGGCGTGCTGGTGCTGAATCTCATTTTGAACCGCGTGTTCTACACCGATACCGGCGTCGCGCTGGCAACGTCGCTTGCGCTGACGATCGGTGCCATCGCGATGACGATCCAGCTCTTCCACGGGACGAAGATCGTGCGCCTGGTGCCGCTCCTCAAGGGCCTTGCCGCCACGGCAGCGATGGCGGTCGTCCTCTACGGCGGGCGTTTGCTTCTCGTCACGGCGGATGACAGCAAGCTGATGCTCGTCGTCAAGTGCGGCCTGACGGGCGTTGTGGGGTGCGTTGTTTACGTGCTGGTCAGCATGATTTTGAAGCAGAATATCATTGCTGATACCATTAAGAAGTTCAAAAAGTAAACTTTTTGGGATTTTCCCCACACCGTGTGGGGACGCGGCAAAGGGGGCCATTCTCTCACGTGAGAGAATGGCCCCCTTAAACCCCCAAGAGAACGCGAGGGGAGTTCCCCTCGACCCCCGACATTGGCAGTTTGTAGCTTGAATGACTGCACGCGCTGCGCAGTGTGGGTGCGGTGTACATGGCTTCGCCATGAATCTCTGCGATTCGTGACAGGTCGCAACCGCGCCTTGCTGTCGTGAGGCGCGAGTGACGTTTGCTCGGCGGCAGACTGCCTGCGGGATGCGGCATTGCTGCGCTCGCCGCATTGAGCAGTGCCTCGGTAGACGGAGATTAGTTTGTACTCCTACAAGATCAGCAGAGCGGCAGCGGATAATAGAAGCACACCAAGTCGTATAGCAACACTAAACGCGGCAACGCCGCGCGCAGGCATTTCCATTCCGGAGGCAAGAGACTTGCGCAAGCCTGAGACTGCCAATCTAAGCCTTTCTCTTGGGGTTCCAAAGGGGCCATTCTCTTTTGTGAAAGAGAATGGCCCCTTTGATTACACGCCGCAGAAGCTGCGGCATTCCTGCGGAATTATTGACGAATACGCCAAACGCCGTCTTCGTCCCGGAGAAGGACAAAATAATCCTGCATGCGCTCGAACGGCGCGTAGCTGCGGCGGTGCTTGTCGACGTTGAAATCCTGATATTCGCGCGCGGTCTGGATGGGGTACTGGAAGCGGCTGCTCTGGTGGACATAATAAAATTGTCCGTTAAGGCGGGACGCATTATCGCTGAGGGGATGAAGCGAGCAGGCGATGTAGCCGCGCCGGTTCGTGCCGCTGTTGGGGAAAGAGAGGTCGGCACAGTAGAGCTGCCGGAAGCAATTTTCGTACCAGTTGCTGAGGCTGGCCTGTTCTGTGCCGGGATCAATGTAGGGAGCGGTGTAGGTCGTGCCGTCCGGACTGTCATAGAACACCCGACCGGAGAATTCTTCGGCAAGCCAGCTGCCGGTGTCGCAGTTTGGCTCTACGGCAAAGCTCTCTGTGCCATAGAAATGTGTGCCTTCGTCCCAGCGGAAATGATAGGAGAGAAACAGCCTGCCGAAGGGGCGCTCGACGGCGACGACAGTCATGTGGAAAGCATCATTTGTCTGCGACTTGCCGTTGTAGTTGGTGTAGCCGCCGCCTGTGCACTCTTTGATGACCACGCGCTCAGCGCGGAGGCAGGTGAGAAGGTCTTCATCGGAAAGGTCGTTGAGCTCGGATTCGGGATAGCCGAGGGCGAGGAGCCTTTCATGGGCTTCGATCACCTGTGCGTCGGTGCCGGCCTCTTTGGGCGTCCAGTCCATGCGGTAGGAGCCGAAAAACAGGAAGCTGCAGGCAATGACGACGGCGAGGACGGCGAGCAGCGAACCGACGAGCTTGGGGTTCGAGAAGCGCTCCTTGACCGGTTCGATGGCGCAGCCCTGCGCGGCCATCGACTTTGCGAGCTTGTTGAGGCGGACGACCAGGTAGAAATACCAGACGACGTAAACGCCGAGCAGCAGGGGGAGCGAGGCAAACAATGCCGCTGCGACATAGAGCAGAATGTACCAGAGCAGCAGCGCGCCCGCGGCGGGAGCAGCGGGCGGCGTTATGCCTGCGTCGCGCTGCATATCGAGCAGGCCCTGCCAAAGGCAGAAGAGCAGCACGAGCCGCACAGCGGCGGCAACGACGGTGAAAAATGCCGCCAGGCCGGTGTCCGCACGGTAGATCACGGCATCCTGCCCAAGCTCAACAAAAAGGAGTAGCATGTGCAGGCAGGCGCAGACATAGCCCGCGCGCAGGAAGCCGTTGACCCGCCGCAGGGCGCGGAAGCCGACGAGCAGGCAGAATGTGCCGACCAGCGGCATCAGCACATCGAGGTTCCAGAAATTCAGCGTCACGCCGGTGACGGCGAGGCCGCCGGCGATCAAGCCCATCGCGCGGCAGAAGGGCGAATCGCTCACATCGGGTGTCTCCGGCTCGGGCGCGGAGAGCGCGTCGGCCATCTCCCGCGCGGGTATGAGGGCTTTGGGCGGTTCCTTCTGCGCGAGAGCGTCGGCGGGCGGTTCGGGCGGGGGAGTTTGCGGCAGATCAGGAAAAACTTGGTCGGTCATGCGAATTCCTCCTTGGCGTTATGTGAACAGAATTATAAGATCGAGACAACGAGCCGCCAGACAGGCTCGGCCAGATAATAGCCGAGAACAGCGGAAGCCAGATTGGCCGTGATCGCATAGGCCGCGGCGCGGCCCTTGCTGTGGCCGGTGAGAAGGCCGCAGCCGGCGTAGAGATACAGCTCGACGAGCAAAATGATGAGTTCCGCCGGAAGCAGGAAGAAAAAGAGATACCAAGAGCTCACGCCGCTGTGTGCGGTGACATATACAGATGCAACGGCTAAAAAACCTTGTGTTAGAACATTGACAAGTAAAAACGCTTCCCAGTTTTTCTTCCACGAATAGCGGAACAGAAGCAGCAGCGCGCCCTCGATGAGAAACGTCGGCACGAGCGTTGCGACAAATTGCAGCAAGTAGCCGGGGATGGTTGAGGGAACGGAAACGGTGACTGCCGACGTATCGTCCGACCAGTTGACCGTGACGGACGATTGCAGAACGCGGCGATTGAGTATATCGGAGACCCAGACCTTGCCGGATTCGGTGACGAGGATGATGCGGTAGGTGCTCGGCACACCGACGTAGCCGAACCGGTGCAGTGCATTGCCAGAGGCGTCCGTTCCTCTGGAAAAGAGATGGCTGAAGATCGGTGCGCCGAAGGTCCCCTGTGCCGTGCAGGCGTGCCATCCGGCGGGAATATTGTCGAGCAGCAGGGCGAGGAGATCTTCGTTGAGCGGGACGGTGGTCTCGCTGCCGTCACTGTTCGTGATGACGGTGCTCTGTTTCAAGCGGCTGTTGCCCTCGCTCGCGTCCCAGCTGCCCTCGGCGAGCAGGTCGAGATAATAGGACTCCTGCGGCGCGTTTTCGACGCGCACGGTGAGCTGGGGCTTTGGCCCGAAGTCGGCAAAGGCAAAGGTCGTGAGCGCAAGAGATGCGAGGAGCGCGCAAACGAGCACGCGAAGAGACTTTCGTTTCATCCAAATTTCCTCCTTTTAATGTTCGGTGTTCCATCTTCCAATCGTATAGACGCAAAAGATAACAAAAAAGTTCACGCTTTTACAAATTTTATCATAAAATATTGCGCTGCGGGAAAAAGTTCTGGCGGGGCGTTGTACTTTTTTCATATTCTGCTACAATGGGGGAGAGAAAGAAGCGCATTGGGGGAACGAACATGAAATGGTATGCGATCGGCAAGACGCTGACGCCGCTGGACCGCGCGCCGGAGAGCGGTGCGGCGGTGGTGCTGCTGAATTCGGACGAGTTGGCGCACGAAACGGCGCTGCCGGGGCTCGATGCGGTGCTGCACCATACGCCGAGCGCGCGGGACGCGCACGTCTGCAAGGCGGAGGTGCGCTCCAACTGTCTGAGCGGAACGCTCGCGCTGCCGCGCGGCCGCAGGGACGGCACGCGCCTTTGCTGCGGCTATCTCGTGACGAAGGACCGCGTGGTGCTGGTGGACGACGGAGAGATGGTCGAGCCTTATTTGAAACGCATCGTTAAGGAAAAACGTCTGACAGAAAACAGCGTCGGGCGATTTCTCTACGACTTCTTCGAGCTGCTGATCGCCAAGGATCTGCACCGCCTCGAGGAGATCGAAGACCGCGCCACAGTGCTGGAGGACTGCGTGCTCGAGGGCGAGCTGGAGGAATTCAGCACCCCGATGAGCGAGCTGCGCAAGGAGACGATGGCCTGGTACCGCTACTACTCCCAGCTCGACGATGTGGCATGCGAGCTGCGGGAAAATGAGAACGGCTACTTTTCGGACGAGGAGTGCGGACTGTTCCGGTTGTTTGAAGAGCGTGTCATCCGCCTGCGCGAGGAATCGCAGCTGCTGCGCGAATACTGCACGCAGATCCAGTCGCTGTTTCAGTCGGAGATCGACATCCGGCAGAATCGCATCATGCAGATCCTGACCATCGTGACGACAATTTTCCTGCCGCTGACGCTGCTGGTCGGCTGGTACGGCATGAACTTTTCCGGCATGCCGGAGCTGCACTGGAAGTACGGCTATCCCGCGATCATTCTTGTGAGCGTCGCCGTGGTGGTGCTGAGCCTGTGGGTGTGCAAAAAGAAAAAATTCTGGTAAGAAAAAGGAACGGCACGAGCCGTTCCTTTTTGCTATCAGAGGTCACTTTTTATCGAAGTAGTAGTCGCGGAAGTTGTGGTACTGCGCGGCGTAGTAGCGCAGCAGGCGATAGAGGCGCGGGAGTGGCAGATCGCCCTTGCAGAAGAGCGTGTGCGTGCCCTTGAACTGCTTGAGCTCGTCGGAGAGCTCCTGATCCTTGACATAGCGGCGCAGAATGCCGGTCGGCACGTTCTGCCAGAGGGCGACGGTGTGGTTGTAGACGCAGTCCTCGCGCTTGCCGTAGACGACATCGTTGGTCAGGAGCTTCATCATGTTCAGCCCCGCGGCACGGCAGAAATAGCTGCTGCGGCCAAGGCGCGGATTGATCTCGAAGAGCACGTAGCGGCCCGTGCGGGAGTCGTACTTCATGTCGATGTTCGAAAAGCCGACGTAGCCGAGCTTTTCGAGAAATTCCTGCATCCTGTCGTACAATGCCTGATCGCCGCGCGAGATGATGGCGGCATAGTTGCCGACGGACTTGGGGTCGTAGTATTCGAGCACCGGCTGGCCGAGGCACATCGCGCGCACATGGCCGTCAAGGTCCGAATAACTGTTGAGCACGCGCATCGCGTCGTCGCCGCCGGGGATAAACTCCTGCAAAATGAGCTTGCCGCGGTAGTCCGACTGGTTTATGCTGTGGACCATCGTGAGGTACTGCTCGCGCGTGTCGAAGAAGAAGACCTTTTTCTGCCCCTCAAAATGGCAGCGGAGATAGTCGAGCGCATTGGAATTCTCAGGCTTGACGACGATGGGAAAGTCGAACGGAAGGCGGTCGACGACGCTCTCGCGCTCCTCAGGAGAGGCGACAACGGTCTTGGGATAGTCCATGCCGTACTGCTCGCAGAGGGCGTAGAACTTGTCTTTCGTGTCGAACGTTTCAAGCAGCTCATCCGAGATGAAGCGGTTGGCGATGAGCCCCTCGAAATGGTCGTAGTGGCGGCAGAGAAGACCGGTGTAGTAGTCCGAGCAGGGGATGACGAGCAGCTTTTCATAGTCCTGTGCGCACTGCTTCAAAACCTCAAGCAGCGCGCCGGGGAAGACCTCCTCGCGCTCAAAATCCGGGATAATGCGGCAGAGAAACAGGTGCGAGCTGCGCGTGGGCACGAGCTGCTGCGTGCACAGCAGCAGCGGTGTGACGTGATAGGCCTCCTGGAAGAGACGCGCCGAGCCGTAGGCGTTTTCGTCGCTGCCGAGGATGATGGGCAAAAAGTCCTTTTTTGCCTTTTTGCCGCTGCTCACCGGCGCGGCGGGATGGGCTTTGTCGTATTCGGCGAGGTATTTGAGTGTGAGCTCGACGTCGCTCGGGTAGGGGACGAAGACGCTGCCGCGCTTCATCGTCGTTTCCTCGCCCTTGCCGGTCAGCAGAATGACGCGCGCGTCCTTGCCGTCTAAAATCGCGCGGCGGATGCACTCGGCGCGGTCCTCGAGCACAAGGTGCGGGCAGGCAACGTGCTTTTCAATGTCGGCGGCGATCTGCGCGAACGGCTCTTCGCCGGAGTCCTCCTCGGTGATGAAGACGAAATCGCAGTTCTGCCCGCTCAGCTCGCCGAGGTCTTTTCTGCGCTGGAGCGCGTGGGAGCCGGGGCAGCCGAAGATGGAAATCATCTGGCGGTCGGGGTATTCGATCTTCGTCGAGCGGTAGAGCGCGTCAAAGCTCATGCGGTTGTGCGCGTAGTCGACGATGACGGTGACGTTCTTGTTGCGGCTCTCGTAGATCTGCATGCGGCCCGCGGCGCGCGCCTTGCGAAGGCCAGAGCGCACATACTCCTCCGGCACGTCGAGCACCATGCAGATGGCCATGGCGGCGAGAGCATTGGAAATGTTGAAAAGGCCGGGCATCGTGATGGAGAATTCGCCGTTGTACTTGAGCGAGGAGACTGTAAAGTAGAGCCCGTCGCTGCGCTTTTCCACATGCTGGCAGGAGACAGTGTCGCTTTCGTGTGAGCCAAACGTGATGAGGTTGCAGCGGTCCTTGGCGTATTCGATGACGCGGTCTGCGTACTTGGCGTCGGTATTGACGCAGCCGAAGCGGCAGGAGTCGAAAATTTTGAGCTTGGAATTGAAGTAGTCTTCAAAATCCGGGTGCTCGATGGGGCTGATGTGGTCGCTGCCGATGTTCAAAAACGCGGCGACATCGTACGTGATGCCGCGCACGCGGCCGTATTTGAGCGCCTGGGACGAGGCCTCCATCACAAGATGTGAAATGCCGCTTTCATAGGCGTTTTCAAAGTGCTGGTAGAGCTCAAGCACCTCGGGCGTGGTGATGTGGGATTCCTCGGTGTTCTTGCCGTCGTAGTTGTCGATGGAAGAGAGAATGGCGCACTCGGGCATCGACTGCGCGCGCAGCCAGTCATTTAAGATGTAGCGCACGTAGTAGGCTGTGGTGCTCTTGCCCTTTGTGCCCGTGATGCCGACGCTTGTGAGCTTGTCCGTCACGTGGTTATAAAAGAGCTGACCGAGCACGACGAGGGAATAGCGAATGTCGTTGACAAGAAGACAGGGCGCGTCCACATTGTGCTTTTTCTCGGCGACGTAGGCGATCGCGCCGCGCGAGAGTGCGTCGCACAGGTACTCTTCCTTGAAGTGTGCGCCCTTGCAGATGAAAAGCGCGTCCTCGCTCAGTGCGCGCGTATCGTAGGTGAGGCAGTGGATCTCACGCGCGGCGAGCTCGTCGCTCACGGTGCTTTCGACCAGAATGCCCGCGTCGCGCAGCGCATCGACATATTCTCTCAGTGTGTGAACGGTATTCATAAATAGCTCCTTTGGGTCTTGCTTTTTCGGCAGGACGGGATAAAATATAGGCGATATCGCGTCAGATCGACACGATATTGGCAAGCAAACTCATTTCCGAAGGGGGAACCAACATGACTTATCAGCAAGTGCTGGAAAACGCAAGGACCTGCATCGGCCCTTACTGCAAGGCGTGCAATGACTGCAACGGCAAGGTCTGCCGCAACACGATGCCCGGCCCCGGCGCCAAGGGCGAGGGCACGGGCTTTATCCGCAACGCAGAAAAGTGGCGTGAGATCTGCGTCAACATGGACACCATCTGCGAAAATTCACAGGTGGACACCTCATTCACGCTCTTTGGCCGGACGTTTGAGATTCCGGCGTTCGCCGCGCCGGTGGGCGCGATGCGTCTTCACTACGGGGACAAATACGACGATCTTACTTATAATGATATCCTTGTGCGTGCGTGCGCAAACGCGGGCATTCTCGCTTTCACTGGCGACGGTACCGACCCGAAGGTCGTCGAGGGTGCGGCTGCGGCGCTCAAGGGCAATGGCGGCTGCGGCGTGCCGACCATCAAGCCGTGGGATATGGATACAATTCGCGAAAAGTTCGCGCTCGTGCAGGAAGCCGAGCCCTTCGCCATCGCGATGGACATCGACGCGGCGGGCCTACCGTTTTTGCAGGGCTTGACGCCGCCGGCCGGCAGCAAGAGCGTGGAGGAGTTAAAGCAGATCGTCTCCTGGGCGCAGCGTCCGTTCATTCTGAAGGGCATCATGACCGCCCGCGGCGCGGAAAAGGCGCTGGAAGCGGGCGCGAGCGGCATTGTGGTCTCGAACCACGGCGGCCGTGTGCTCGACCATTGCCCCGCGACGGCGGAGGTGCTGCCGGAGATCGTCGATGCCGTCGGCGGCAAGATGACGATTTTTGTCGACGGCGCGATCCGCAGCGGCATGGACATGTTCAAGGCGCTGGCGCTCGGCGCGGACGCGGTGCTCATCGGCCGCCCGTTTGTTACCACCGTCTATGGCGGCGGGGAGGAGGGCGTGCAGCTCTACGTCCAGAAGCTCAAAGCCGAGCTTGCCGACACGATGCGCATGTGCGGCGCGCACTCGCTCGCGGAGATCAAGCGCTCCATGCTGTTCGGCTTCTGACGAGTATATATTATATAGTATAGCACTGCAAGAAAAGGCTGACAAGGGAAAATCAGAAGAAGGGGACGGCGAAATTGAGCTGTTCCTTTCTTGCTTTCTTTTGCTGTATATAATATTATTGAAAATGGGAACAAAATTGCCGCGCTGAACGTCTGAGAAAATATAGAGCCCCTTCTAAACCGTTTGATTTGGAGGAAAGTGCAATGAAAAAGGCAACGAGCCGTATCTGGCTCATCACACTGACAGCGCTGGCGCTACTTTCTCTCGGCGGCTGCGCGCAGGAAAAAGAGGAAAATACCGAAGAAAACGACCCGCAGGCGCGGGAGGCGATCCTGCAATGCTGCGAGTTGATCTTTGGCAGCACGGGAGAAACAGGCACTTATCATATCCGTGTGACGGACGAATCAGACGGCGGGCGCGTGGATGAATACGACTGCCCACGCGGTGCAGACGAGCAGGGCTATGGCAATTCGCCTGTATATGCGCTGAGTGAACCGTCGATGTACGGCGACGAGCCGTGGTATGCGGCGGCGGAGCAGGACTGGGACGATTGCCGCAACGGGGTCGTTGCGGAGATTTCTTATGGGAAAGATGCGATCGCGTTCATTCCGCCTTGGGGAGCGATAAAAACAGATGCGGAGTACGAGCATCCGGGCGGCAACGTGCTGCGGCTGACGCAAAACGGCGAGACGACCTATTATAAAAGCAATACGGCGCACGCGGCGCAGCTCCTCTTCGGATATGCACAGGACGCGGTGATGGAAAAGCTGTACGACCTGCACGTTCCCGGCACAGAGACGGACTACGAGAATATCGCAAACGAGTTCTGTGCGCAGTTCGCCGCTGGCCTAAACGCCGCGCCGCGCTGGTTCAGCGGGAAACCGGATGACGCGGCGGCAGCGGTGAAGGAGCGCGTGTTCGACGCGTATTACGGAACGGACTACCCGAATTTCTGCTTCGGCTTTGGCGTGATGATGCGCTTTGATGACCCGGAGTCCTCACAGCGCTATCAATGGGAGGCCGGCAGCGGCATGATCGAGCCGACGGGCGAAGGCGAGTACGGCGATTATTATGGCTGGGGTATGGCCGCGGACGCGTGCCGGGATGAAGCGGGAAACTGGTACATTGACGGCACATGGACGGGCGGCGGCGCGGTCTGGCTGCCGCAGATTGGCCGTAGTCTGGATTCCGGTCAGCAGGAGGCGACGGCGGCGCAGCTCATAGACTGCTGGTTTTTGACGACGGGGGAAGCGCGTGAGTGGCGTATTCCCAATATGATCTATAACCGCCCGAGCGCCGAGCTGCGCGAGGCACTTGCCAGTCTTGCACCCGAACAGGCGGCGGAATTGGAAAAGGGCCTGCGCGAGGTGTGGGACGATCCGCTGCACGCCGATATGTTTCCGGGCGGCTATGACGCCAAGCTCAGCGCGGACTGAGCACGCTGGTAATCATTGCATTTGCAATCCGGCGGCAAAAACGGTAGAATATCGCCTGTCTTGATCGAGGCGCATTCCAGAATTGAGGAGGACTTGACGCCATGTTTAACTGCGGCACTTTTGATTGCAGCACGCTCTTTACGATGCTGTGCCAGCTGTTTAGCGGCTGCTTCAACTGATAGCAGTGCATATTGCACGGCGGAGAGGGTGTTTTGTGCCCTCTCTGCCTGTCTATTTTGCACAGCCTAACAAACAAATTGGGGAAAAATCAAAAAGTTTGAAAAAAGGTGTTGACAAAAGGGCGGGTAAGTGCTAAGATAACACCTGTTCCGCGAATGGAGCGTGCACCTTGTAAATTAAACAACGAAACTT
>ERZ824598.1618-NODE-1618-length-27109-cov-3.876654_pt1 | contig 27109 bp, 25 predicted proteins | sample MGYA00519934_ERZ824598 | MGnify/ENA primary metagenome ERZ824598 (study PRJEB31778, sample SAMEA3449177) | human gut metagenome | biome: human gut; feature: human-associated habitat; material: faeces | place: United Kingdom | collected 2010/2012 ...
ATGAAGAATTAATTGTTATTACAATAGTAAGAATGCAAAGTATTATTCCTGCAATGGCTTGTCCTTTGCTAGATTTTTTTATTAGTGCTACTATACCAAATATTGTTCCCCCTTTTATTTTATTATGTTGAAATTATATCATTTTGTTTTTTATTTTTATATCGAAATTTGTCGGAATTATAAAATTTGTTTGTTTTTTTATATTATTTTACATTTTTTGTGGTTCTGGATATTCTACTCCAAATGTCTCTACTGTTACTTTTTTCATAACAGGTGGTTCTACTGGTCTATCTTTTCCACCGCCAAATGGACTTCTGGTAATTACTCTTGATTTTACAATTTTATCTACTACATCCATCCCTTCAATAACACTTCCAAATGCAGCATATTTTCCATCTAGAAATTCTGAGTCATCTGTTACTATAAAGAATTGAGAACCTGCACTATTAGGCATCATGCTTCTTGCCATTGATACAATTCCTCTTACATGTGATATGTTGTTTTCTACTCCATTTTCTTTGAATTCTCCTTTTATTCCGTATCCTGGACCTCCCATTCCTGTTCCTTCTGGGTCTCCTCCTTGTGCCATGAATCCTGGAATTGTTCTGTGGAATATTAGTCCATCATAAAATCCTTTTTGTATTAAGTTTACAAAGTTGTTTACTGTTTCTGGTGCTTTGCTTGGATATAGTTCTAGTTTTATTATTCCCCCATCTTCCATTTCTATTGTTACTATTGGTTTCTTTAAATTTTCACTCATAATTTTCTCTCCCATCTTTTATTCTATTTCAATTTTTATTTCAAAATTTTTTCTACAAAATCATTATCATTAAATAATGTAATTGATTTTGGTAAAACATCAATTATAAATTTATTTCCCGTTAATTTTTCTCCATCAACATTAAAAGTAATTTTTTCATCAAGTTCTAATTCCACGTGATTCGTTCTAAATTTATGAATTCTTCTTTTTCCTTCATGTTTTCCTTTTTTCAGCCTTAAAATTAATGGAATCATTTTTATTTTTGACATTTTTTCTGCATAATAGACATCTAAAAGACCATCTGTTAATGTTGATTTTGGTGCAATATTATAGCCACCGCCATAATACGCTCCATTACAAATGCTTAAAATTGTATATTGGGTTTCAATGTTTTTTACACTGGTTTTCAACTTCATTTTTTTATGTTTGAACTTTATGAAAGTATATACGATGCTTGCATTGTATAGTTGACTTGTTGGTATTATAGTATTCCTTAATTTGTCAATATTGTTTGCTACTTCAGCATCGATTCCTGTACATGCTACATTTATGAAGTATTTGTCATTAATTTTTCCTATATCTATCAACGTCTCTTTATTAGGCAAATTTTTTATAGTCCTATATGTATCATTTCCTGAGCCTGATGGAATAATACCAAGTTTGTTTTTTGTGCCAACTAATGCAGGTAGCACAAGTGTTAAAGTTCCATCTCCGCCTACAACATATATCACGTATTCCTTATCTTTGTATTCAAGCGCAATGTCATATCCACTTTTTTCTTTTGTTATATATCTAATTTCAAATTCAATGTTTTGATTTTTACATTCGTTTTCAATATTTGGTATGATTTTTTTGCTTTTTCCTCTTCCAGCACTTTCGTTTACTATAAAAATCCTTTTCATGTTTAATTTCATTCCTTCCTCAAGGTAGAAATTCAGTTGAAAAAAAATAATTTTTCCAACCTTTTCTACTTCCTAAGTATGTTTAATACTTCATTCTTAATATAATTATTTGCTTCTTCTACTTCCATTTTACTGATATTTACTGGTTTTCCAAATTCGATTGATAAGTCTTTTCTGAATGGTTTGTAGTTGCCTTTTATTGCAAATGGAATTATTGGTGTATTTGTTTTTTGTGCAATTTTGACTGCTCCATATCTAAATTTTAAAAGTTCTTGGTTTGTCCTGTTTCTTGTTCCCTCTGGAAAAATTCCAACTGCTCCACCTTGTTTAAGTACTCTTTCTGCTTTTAATATGGCTACAGGATTACTTTTGTTTCTGTGTACTTTTATAGTTCCAATGCTTTCAAAAATTTTTCCGTGTATTCCTTTGAATAGGCTTTCTTTTGCCATGTAGTGTACTATTCTGTTTGTGTTTGCCATTACCATTATTGGGTCAAATGCGTGCTTGTGGTTTCCTACAAAGATAATTGCTCCTTTTTCTGGTATGTTTTTTGTTCCTTTTACTGTTGGTCTATATATTATTTTTAGCAATTTGCTGTATATTGATTTTGCTATTTTGTATAGTGTTTTGTTTTCTTTCATTTTTTGTTTCCTTGTTACTTTTTCTATATTGTTTCAATTTTATGGATAAATATTTAATTAATTTTTCAACCTTTTATATCCTTAAGTATTTCCTTAAATAATTCTCTAGTATTTTCATATGTAATTGTTTCAACTGCTTCATCGAAATCTAACCATTTTATTTCATTAACTTCACATTCCTGTGCTTTAATTTCTCCTCCTGTGCATTTTGCAACAAATAATACTACTTGTTTTAGCTTTCCTTTATCTGTTACATATTCCATTGTATATCTTTTATTAGCATCAATTTCTACATCTAAATTAGTTTCTTCCTTCACTTCTCTTGCTGCTGTTTCAAGTTCTGTTTCATTTTTTTCTACATGTCCTTTTGGAAATCCCCAATGTCCTTGTATTTGCTTGATTAGTAGTACTTTATTATCATTTATTATAATACATCCACAGCATTTTTCTTTTTCTGAATTTGCATTTTTGTTTAATATATTATCTACTTCTCCTAGTTCAATTTCTTTTTTTAAATCATTGTTTATTTTATGTACTGGAATTTTGTTTTCTTTTAATATTTCTTTTATTGTTCCTGGTAAGATTTTATATTCTTCTATTTTGCTTTTTTCTATCCATTCATAGCGTAAGTTTTCTTTGCCCTCTACATTTTTTAGTGTTTGTTCTATTTTTTTGTCTTCTTCGTTTATGAATTCTGCTTTGTGCACAAATAGTATTTCATGATATTTTTGGCCTTTTTCTTCGAAGAAATTTTCTATTGTTGCTATATATCCTGTTGTTTTTATTTCTTTTCCAAGTTCTTCTTTAATTTCTCTTTTGATTGTTGTTTCTGAATCTTCTCCTATTTTTACTCTTCCTCCTATTAGTGCATAGTGGTCTTTGCTTATTTCTTTGTGTACTAATATTTTTCCGTTGTGTTCTATTATCCCTGCTGCTCTTATGTTTAGTTTGTAGTTTTCTACATTTATTGTTAAATCCATACCCGTTCCTCCTTTTTATTTTTATGGGAATTATATCATAATTATAGGGAATTTTATAGTGTAGAATGAAAAAAGTATTTACTTTTTTCACTATGTTTGTTACAGTTCAGTAATAAAAATCCCTGAAATACCTGTGAATGATATTTTGAATATATTTCGAATGTGACCAAAATAGTGTTACAAATTCTTAAGTAAATGCTCTAAATGGTCCTGCCTTCTGGTGTTGTTAGAGTATTTACATTAGAATTTGTTAACATCATGTAGGGAACCTGAGAAAATATGAAAAATATCATTCACAGGTATTTCAGGGATTTTTCCTAATGAACTGTAACCTATTTTTTATATGAGTTATTATTGATGCGTGCTTTTTTTCTTGTATATCTATATTATATTTTTTATGCGTGGGCTTCGGGTTATGAGGACAGAAAGTTTTTTTAAAGAAAGCATTTATTTCCAGTCTTTTGGAAATTTATTTTTTAGACTTTCCCTTTATTTTCCCTTTATGTCATTTTAAAGTTCCATTTAGTTCATATTTATATCAGTTAAATAATCTTCTAATCTATTCATTTGGGATAGTTTAACTTGTCCTAAAATATGAACATATATATCTGCTGTAGTGCTATAACTAGCATGACCTAATATTTCTTGTAATACTCTTAAATCAATTCCTGCTTCAATAGATCTTGTTGCAAAAGTATGTCTTAATTCATGTATTCCTACTTTTCTAAAATTGTTACTTTTACATATTCCTTGACAAGTTTTTCTTAAGTATTCAGATGTTATTGGATGATTATATTTCGTTTTAAATATAAAATCATCATCTTTAAATCCTTCTCCTAATTCAGCAAGTTCTTCTTGCTCTGCTTGTACTTTTTTCTTGTATTCTTGTAGAATTCTTACTACTTTATCTAGCATTGGTACAACTCTATAACTATTTTCTGTTTTTACATCTGTAACTTTTCTTTCTCTTTTTACTTTATTAAAATCATCATCATAAGTTGTTATTTTTTGCATACCTCTTCTTACATATAGAGCTTTGTTTTCAAAATCAACATCTTTCCATGTCAGTCCACTTAGTTCTCCTGCTCTAAGTCCAGTATTAACTAATACTATATAAGCTGTTCCCATTCTATATTTTTTCATAAATCCTTCAAATACAAGCTGTTCTTCTTTTGTCATTATATTTAATTCTTTTCTTCTCATTGATGGCAATTTTAAATTTCTTGTTGGATTTAGTGATATATGCCTACACATAATTGCATCATCAAAACACATTTTTAAAATACTATAATAATGTCTTAAAGATTTAGGTGATTTACCTTCATTTTGTAAATCACTAATAAATTTCTGTAAATGATATAATTCTATTTTTTGTAATTGCATATTTCCTAAATGTTCTAATATTGTTTTAGATTTTTCAACATAACCCTGATAAGTTCTAGGTGATATATATGGCTTTTTATAAACTTTCATCCATTCTTTTAGCCATTCTTCCAAAGTTATATTTTTATTTTCAATATAGTAATTGTCATCTCTCTTCTTCCTGAGCTCTTGCATTTTTTCTACAACTACTCGTTGGCTTTTATCATAGACTGAAACTTGTTTTCTTACACCATTTACCTCAACTGTAATCCTCCCTTCATATCCATTACCTTTTTTTCTTATTGTGCCTTCTCCTTTTACTCTCCTTGTATTATCATTTTTTGCTCTTCTTCCCATATTATTTCCTCCATAAAAATAGGATTCATAATATTAAGAAGTAAAATATACTACCAATATTATAAATCCTTATCTTCGTAAGTCCAAACCCTACACAATGATTCTTCCTGAATTTTTATTAAACCATTCAACCATCTGTGGTTTGTTTATTACAATTCTTCTTTCAAATTTAATACAAGGAAAATCTTTAAGTTTTGTTAATTCGGTCATTAATTGCTTACTAATTCCCAATATTTCTGATGCTTCTTTTATATTTATACCTATTTTTTCATCCATTTCACTAATCCACCTTTCGCTTTAATTTTTTCTGCTTTTTCTGTAGCTTCTCGTGGACTATATAATTTCATTGCAACATCAATTTCTGAATCAAGCATTTTTACATCAATATCGTTTGGTGTATTTCCTAATATATCTAATGCTATAACTGCATAAGCCTTAGCCTGTTTCTTTGTTACTGTTTTTACATTATTTAATTTCATTTTAATCAAATCCTTTCACTTATAAACTTTTTTAATTAGTTACAAGTGAAATTGGTATCTTTCACATAGGTATCTAAACCTCTCCGTTATCCAACCGAGCAACTCCTCAATATAAATTAAGCTGAGCCGAAGTATCATTATTACTAATATAGATCTTCGCCAACACAAACTTACCATCGTTCGCTTTTTCCCTCATTGTAGTCGCTATTTATTTTTAATAACATTCGCCTTCTTGGAGCTCCTTATATTAGTTAAAGTCTTATAACTAATATATTTACTTGTCAATGTGCTATCCGTTTTCCAAAAGAAAACAAGCAAGAAAGATTAACTCCTCTCACTTGTTTTTTCAGTTAGCACATCATTTTTTAGGGCTACTTATAAATTTTTTTAATTTTTTTCTTAAGTTTTCTAATCCTCTGTCTACGCTCTCTTTTACTGTAGGAATAGAACGATTTTCTATTTTTGCTATTTTTGTATATGAAAATTCATCTACTATATACATATAAACTCGCCTATTTTGTGGTATAGGTAATTTCCAAATTTCTTTTATTATTCTTTCTGATTCTAAATTTGAAATAACTTGTTCTTCTAAACTAATTTCTCTATTTGTAGCTCTCTTATTTAATGAAATATCTGTTAGTTCTGAATGTTCTATATACCTACTAAATTTAATATTTTGTGAGTTTTCTTCACTTTTTCTTTTCTTATATTCGTCTCTTAATTTTTCATTTGCTCTAATTGCTCTTGACTTTCCATTTTCATCTTTAAATACAATAATATTTTTACTTTCATCGCTATTACTAAAAACGATATATGTATCTATGACTTCTCGCTTAATTTTAGAATGTTTTTTCATTCTTCTTTCCTCCATTCAATTCGTTTTTGAATTGAATGTGAGGTGGAGATCGACATTTAACCAATCTATATGAAAACAAAAAGAGGTCAAATCTATCTTTACAGATAAATTCAACCTCTCTATTTTGTTTTTTTAACATTATTAATACACATTTGTCCAAATAACCTACACTCCTCTTTGTGTAGGATGAGATTTATGTAATAATGCTCAAAACTACACTAACATATATCTCTTCTTTTTCATTTTTCCTTAGATCATTTTTCTAAATTAGTGTAGTGTTTTATTGGATATTAAAATAATTGAAAAAGCACACAAATAACTTATAAAATGTTAATTGTGTGCTTAGTATATTTATTTATATTTTTCAGTTTATTTTGTGATATATCCATTTTTTCCCCAACTCCTTATTATTTTTCATTCTTTGGTAGTTTAGGGATTTTTTCTTTTGTTTTATGGATTCTATCACAATTTTTTTGCAAAGTTTGTCGAATTATGCGAAAAGGTGTAATTTATTGTATAAAATTTTATTTTTTTGTTTTTGTATAGTATTTTGAGTGAAAAAAAAAGAAGGTCTAGCCTTCTTTCTGAGTTTTATATTAAATAAATGGTTGCAAAAATGAAATTATTGTTGCTATGTTAGCCGCCAATCCTACTATCTCAGGAACTAATTTTGCACTTTTTCTCAATCCTTCAGCAAATGATTTTAATCTTCCTTTTCTAGGGACATCACGCATTAATTCTTCCTGAATTCCCTCTGCATTGTCAATTATTTCTTCTTTTATATCTTGTTCTACATTATTACTATCTAATATTTTTTTTAATTCATCTATTAATTTACAGATACTTTCATTATTACTATTTTGTACTGCATTTAATATAGAATTATCTTTCGAAATATTAACTTGTCCTCCATTTATAGTAATATTATAATTATTATTTTCATCAAATCCCATTTCAGTAAAAATCCTTTCAAAATACCCATCTATATAATTTATAAACGGTAACAAAAATCTTTCTCCAAATCCTTCAACCATATCCTGATACTTATTAGAATGTGCATATCCCATAATATAGGCTCTGCAGTTTATATTATGATCAGTAATATATTTCAAAATTTGATATATATAAGAAACTTCTTCTTTTTCTTCCAAATATGAGTCAAAAATTACCTGTCCATAATTTGATGAAACTTCTTTCACTTCTTCTTCTATATTAAAAATTTTTCCAATCTCTATACAATTGTCTATATAATCCTTGATAACTTCTTCGCCATCAATAAACGAAATAAGTCTTTTTAGATTATTATCAAAATCTTCAAAATCACAATTCAATATTCTACTAGAAACAGTTCTAAATTTTCTACTTATATTTTTCAACTCTTTTTTGTTAAAACTATTATTCATATCTTCCTCCACAAAAAGGACAATAACTTCCTATATTTTTAAATAATGGATTAATTTTCACATCTTTTTTACAGCATCTATAATTTTGTTTTTCTAGATTATCTATTTTTACCTGTATTGGTTTGACAAAAATCTCTTTTGGTTTTTTTCCTACTTTAAAAGAAAATCCATTGTTATTTTTTGTTTGCTTTTCCAAATTTTTAAAATTATTGTATATTTCTTCCATCATATAATTAGTTGCTATTTTCATTGCAATTTCATTGGTTTCCTTTGTGGAATAACTATTACAAACTAATCCACAATATGGGCACCAAATTTCATATATTTCTTTAGAATTTACATCTTCTCCTTTTAATTTAAAATATTCTCCACAAAAATGACATTGCAATAGTGCATATCCATCTTGATCACAAGGTGTTTTAATCTCTATTTTCATTCCAACTCCCTATTTATTATAATATTTCATCTAAGATCCTCCAATTATCTTCTGACATATCTTCAGTATATTCTGTATTACACAAATACAAAGAATCATTCTTATCATAGTCTCTAACAAATCCCCACTTCAAATTATACTTTTCAGCATAACTTTTTAAAACTGCAAACTTGTTTTCTACTTTTATATCGATATTTTTTGATTCTCCTTCAGCAGTTTCGCCACCTTTTGTTTCAACAATCCAAGTATTGCCTTTATAATCTTGTAAAATATAATCAGGGTAAAATGCCCACTTTTTACCTACCGCATCAACATATATTATAGAAAAATAATCTATTGAATGTTCTCCATTTTTGTAAAACCACTTTACTTTATCAGAGTCATTACAGTACTTTTCAAACATTCTCTCACTACGAGATTTTTTTGTACTATTAGGATAATCTTTATATACATTTTTTTCATAAATAATTGTATCCTTCATATTAGGATCATATTTTATGATATCCATTTCAGGAATTTTAAAAGGAACTTCCTTGATTGATTCTGCTTTAAGAGCAACCTGTCTTGACTCTTGTGATACTGCCTCTAAGAAGTCATATTTTAATTTATCTTCATTATTTATTACGAAAGCATAAAACTCAACTAAAGATAAATTTATAAACTTCTTTGTAAACAATTTTCTCTTCAAAAACATTCTTTCAAGTACAACTCTTGTTTTATCGTATTTCATTCCTATTTTAGAACTAATAGCACCTATCGAATGTCTTAAATCAATACCGTTTTTACTTGTATTTACTGTTGATTTAACCTTTATGGTATTTGCATTAGATATTTCATCAGAATCTATTTTTATTATTTTGTCTTGGACTATAGTGTTTTCTATTGTATCTCCAAATATATATCCTTCAGATTCTAAAATAGTTCTGTTATTCGTTTTATTTGAAGTCAAATTGTATTTTTTTATAAAATAATTTTGTATTATTCTAAATGTTTCTCTATCATCAAATCCATCAAAATCATTATTTTTAACTTGTTTTGTTAAAGTAAATTTTTTATATTCATCTTTTAAAAATACAATTTTTACATCTTGTGCATTATTTCCCAATTCTTGCTTTATTGTTTCTTCATATTTTTCATCAAAAGTATATAAATAGCAATTATCCAATAAAACATTATCATAATGATGAGCTTGTGGCATTCTTCTAATTCTACCAATAGTTTGAGTTTCAAAATCTTCACTCATATTATCTCTTAATTTAACAAGTATTTTTGCTCTTGGACAATCCCAACCTGTTGAGATAGCTTGTTTCATTATTAGAATTATTGGTTCAGCATCATTTTCAGATATATTTTCGATATTTTCTTTTCTATCTGCTAACCATATTGCAACTGCTTTATTTTTATATGAATATCCTTTATTGTCTAATAATGTTTCAATTTGTTCAATTAATTCATCTGATTTACTTGGAACTTGTATTATAATCAAAGGATTTACACTAATACTATTATTTTTATACTCTTTTCTAATTGCTTTTTGTTTTTCTAATGCTAAATCTAGTAAATATTCATGTTCATTCTCTAATTTTATATTATTTCCAACATTTTCATTTATATATAAAGCCCTTGTTATAAGACCTTCATTTATTACATCAAGTTCATCAATTTGTATAAATTCTGCCTCTTTATTTTTCTTTGTTGTTGCTGAAACTCTAACTATGTAATTTGGTTTTAAATAATCAATTATTGCCTCTGCTTTTACTGTCTTGTTTAAATGTTCTTCATCAACAATTACAATAAAATTATATCCTCTGTTATATGCCTCATCAATTCTTTCAAAAAGATTTTTTCTTTCAGCTTCCTTTAATGCTGTATTTCCTTTTTTAGTAATAGTTTCCCAATTTATAAATGCAGTATCTCCTGCTTCAAATCCACTTAAAAGAATATCATTAATGTTCTTCGAGTTCATGCTTGGAAGATATTTAGTCATTTTATCACGACTTTGTTCTTCTAGATCTCCCTTACCTGGTGTAAGCCAAACAAATATTGTATTTTTATTTTCTTCAATATATTCTTGTATATAATCTAATAATATTATTGTTTTTCCACTTCCAGTAGGTGCTTGTACTAATATTTCTTTTTTATTTCCAACTGTTGTCGCATCTAATAATTTATTGACACAATTTATTTGAAATTCTTTTAATTCAATTCCTTGCATAATCTCATTGCACCTCCTTAATTTCTTCATCGAAATAATATTCAGGAATAACAAAAACATCTATATTGTTGTCTTTAAAAATCTTCACTTGTTTAGCAGTAAGTAAAATATCTGATGAAATGTATAGTTTTTCACACTCTTTTATTGCTTCTTCGTTTTCACTAAATCTGTCAATATCTTCTTCATTTAATATTACCATTATTTTTTTATCATCTATACTTATTCCATTTTCCAATTGTATTAAACTTTTAATATTTGCCAATAGATTCTCTTGTATATTCTCTTCATCATTATTTAATCTTGGAATAAATGCTGTTTTATAATATTTTAAATTTGCTGGAATACCAACATATTCTTTTCCTTTATCATTTGCATATCCCTTTATAACATTATGTAATCTTTTATATGTTATTTTTTGACAAATATTATTCTCATTATTCGTGCACAATATAAAGCTTCTTTTTCCTTTATCTTCATTGTTTTGTGAAATAACTGCATGACCTGTAGTTCCACTACCAGCAAAAAAGTCTAAAACAGTTATATCTTTTTTGGGATATAAACTTATTATTCTTTTTATTAAATCTACTGGTTTCTTTCCATTGGCAAAAACAACATTTCCTTCTTTGGTTAAATTCTTTGTTCCTGCTGTAAAATTCCAATAAGTTCCTTGCAAATCTTTTTTATATAAAAGTCCATCTACTTCTTCTGTTGTATCTTTTAGCCAAACAAATAAATTACAATTGTCGTCTTTATAAAATTGTTCATATAATTTTCCTTTATTTTTTCCTGTTCTAGGTATATATTCAATAGATATTATCTTATCATCAATATCAAAATCTTTTTTAGCTTGTATTACTCTTGTTCTAATTGAACTTTGAGCATTTGTTGTTCTAAAAATTCTTCTTCCATATTTTTTGTATGCCTCTTGCTCTGTTATACCTTGTTCTGTTGCAACTTGTTTTATAGATTTTATTACAACATTTTTTCTTTTATAGATTTTTATTTCATTACCCTCTCCATCAGTTGTAGAATTAATATATTCTTTACTTCCTTCATCTAACAAGACTGATGTATATTTCCAGCTAATGCCTTCATTTATATATTTCTGTATGAGTTCTGACATTTCTGTCATTTCATAAGCTCCATTAAAGATTGGTAATAAACTATAATTTTTAGCATAAATCAAAATATACTCACAATTTTTCTTAAATCTTTTATCTTCTCCTCCACCTGATGCTCCTGCTATATTTTTCATATTTACAGAAATAATATTTAAAAAATTTTCTTCTCCAAATACTTCATCGCATAATAATTTAAGTTGTGCTAACTCATTATCATCAATTTGAATAAAAATAACACCCTCATCAACAAGTAATTTTCTCGCAATATTTAATCTTTCTGCCATAAAAGATAACCATTTTGAGTGTCTATATGAATCATCTTCTCCAATCATTTTATCACTATACACAAAATCTTTGTTTTTTGTGTTATATGGTGGATCAATATATATCAAATCAATTTTCCCTTTATGTGTCTTCTCTAACAAATATAAGCTATGTAAATTATCTCCTTCAAGAAGAAAATTAAATTTTTCATTTTCATTAGATACAATTTCTTTTTCTTTAATTTCTTCAAATATAGGTATTTGAGTTTTTAGTTCTTCATCAACTCTTTCTTCGTGCTCTTCCCATACAAGTCCATATTTTTTCTTTGTTAATTCATATTCAATTAGAGACAAATTTTTTAATGTTTCATCATCTTCTATATTTTCTTTTATTTTACTTATTGTTTCTAACATTTTATCTCTTTTTATTTTAGATAAATTTGTACTCATATTTTCCCCCATATTACATTTTATATAAATTCATTAAAATATTAATCATTTTTTCAGTTCGTTTTTCTATTTTATCAATAGTCCAATTATCTTCATTTACAACATCTTCATTTAAGAATAAGCCATTTTTATAGCCAATATTTTTTCCTTCTTTATTAACTCTATCTCTTTTGTCTATGAAAGACATATTGCTTAAATTTTGATTGTATCCAGTAATAGTTAAATTTCCTAAGGTATGAACATAATTTTGAAGATATTCATTTGCTTTATTTTTATCTCCATTAGCAATCATATCAACCCATGCTTGAGGAATATTTTGACCTTCAGGGAATATATGCTCAATTGTCCAAATATATTTATTACTATTATCTCTACTCCATAAGTCTGTATAAATTTCTTTTGTTTGATGCAAAGCTTCAATAGAGCAAAGAATAAATCTTGTTGCCTCTGGATTTTCATCATATAAATTTCCTCTTAATTTTTGCTCAAATAATTCATCACTTGCTGAAACTTCTCTCAAATTATTCTTTATGTATGTACATACTTCTTCTCCTTGCATTTTTTTAATATTTTCTATTATATCCATAAAAATTTTGTTAAGATTTCTAGTATTAGGTATATCTGTTATATTTCTTCTTACAAAAAATGTAATTAATAGTTTGACTAAGTATAATATTTGTTCATCAGATATATTTAATCTTTTTTGTTCTGTTAATATGTATAATAGCAAAATATATGAAGGTGCTCCTTGTATCCTCTCTAAATCTAATAGTTTATCTTTGTATATTCTATCTTCATCAGAATTATTTATTATAATTGAATAAATTTTAGCTTCTTTTACTAAGTTCTCTAAAAAAGTATTAAAATCATTTTTAATCAATTTTTCATATATATCTAGTAAAGTTGTTCTCGTTGCCAAATAAGCTAATGGATATTTCTTTGTTGGATTATCTCCTATAAATGGCTGGTTTAGTTCTTCTCTAAATGCATTATAATATTGTCTAAAAAATCTTTCTTGTGTACTATACTCATCCGTTAAATATCCAAGTGCTGTTTTCCATTCTTCATAACATTCATCTGATTTATTAGTACTTTCAGACGATGAAATAAGTGTATTTTTTATCAAGTCGACTGCTGAAAGAGGTATTCCTCTATTATTCAAAGACTCAAATAACATATATGCGTCTTTGTGAGAATCCACTTCAATTCCTACTATGATAGCTTCATTAAATTTATCTTTTAAATCTAATAATAATGATATTTCATTATTATTTTCATGTAAATTCTCATTTATATATTCATCTATGCATTTATTAAAATATTTAAATGCTTTATAAATTCTTCTATTTCCTGCATTATTAGGTTTCTTTATTTTATCTGAAATAATTTCATTCTCATAAAGTAAACTTAAATAATCATCTAAATTAGAATTTTGCACTTGTAAAAGTAGTTTTGGCTTATATATACCTTTTTCCACATTATAAGTTAATTCTTTCTTTATATTTATCAATGTAGAAAGCTCATCTTCATCTAGCTTATCTCGATTCTTATTTAATTTTGAATAAATAGTTGCTAACAAAATAGAGATTGTTGTAAATCTTTGTTGACCATCAATAAGTTCTAATTCAGGAGTCCCCATTGTTCTTGTACTTACACATATGTAAGATCCTAGAAAGTATCCTTCTTCATTACTTATAATATCATCAAATAGTTGATTCCATTCATTCACTCCCCAAGTATATTCTCTTTGATATTTTGGAATTTTATATATTGTTTTACTTTCAATTTCAAAAATCTGTGATATTTTGTATGGATGAACTTGTTTTATCATATAACATCTCTCCTTGTTTTTATATAATTTTTCTATTATATTTTATATCACAAAACGACTTTTTTCTCAATAATTACACAGAAATTTAACAAAAAAATACCAGTAATTTTACTGGTATGAATAATATTGCCTAGGAATCCTCGTATAGGCTTTATTATAATTTATTATTTGTATCCTTTTTATTTTTTCTATATACATCTTATTAAATTGATTTAACTCATCCTTATTTTCAAATTCAATTATATTAATCTTTTTTTCTATTTTATCAAATAATTTATTTAAGTCATAAATAATATAAGTTAATTCCATTGTATCTATAGAAACTAGCTCGTTTCTGCAATAAAATCCCATGGCACTAAAAGATGAATGCCCTGTTGAAAAAGCACCATTTACATTATGTGGCTCATGTTCATATTTATTTCTAATCTTTTTTATTTTAAGCAAAGTCTTAGTGTTTTCTTGTAATATTTTTTTCAAATCACTTTCTATAAAATTAATATGCTCTTTTAATAAGCAAATGCCATCTTTTAAATTTAAAAATATACTATTATCTTTTTTATTTTCTGTAAAAGGAATCAATCTTAATAATTCTGTAGAAAGATAAAAAAAGTGTTCTTCAATTTCTTCATATTTCATAGTTCTTATTAGGAACTTAAATTGCTTATTTATTCTATCTAAAATTATAAAATATTTGTATATACTATTTATCCAATCACATTTATCCATATATTCACCTATAATATTTTTTAATTATTTATAACATAAATTTTCTATCTTCTCAATATATTATCACTTCTAAAAAATAAGATACCAGTACAAAATCATACTGGTATTACTCTTTTTTCTAATTTCACAAAATTACTTTTCACGATAAAAATTCAATATCTAAATGTTCCCCATTCATTTAGATAACTATGACTACTTATTATTCGCATATAACTTATCAAATGCAATTTTTTCTTGTTGTTCCATATATTCATCAATGCTCTTTTTTCTGAGCAAAACTCTGCCACCTACTCTAAAGTGTGGAATCTCGTTTCTTCTTATCATTTGACCCACTAGCCAATATGAAACTCCTAAATATTTTGCAGTTTCTTCAATTGTTAAAGTAGTCCTCTCAATCTTTTCGTAACCCTCTAAATTTGGCACATTTTCACCTCTCATATACAATTATATAAGAATAGTTCCATATATCCAAACCTTTTACCTAAAATACTTAAATATTCCAACAAACTCTATCATTATCATTTTGAATATTACATAGACTTTTTATTTTTTCTTTTAAATACTTACCATTTTCACTAGATAATCTATTATTAACAATAGCAACATTTATTATTAAGCAAATATGATTAAATTCTTCATTTTCAGCAATGTCATGAATAATGTATTCAGGAATTTCAAAGTTTATATGCTTTTGTAAATCATTTTTTATTTTATCTATCTTTTCAATATGTTTCTTTATAATTTCAAATTTTTCTTCAGTTATTGAATAATCTTTATTATTTTTTCTCATATTACTTTTACTCCTCCCTCTTCTAGTATTATAGCATATTTACTCATTAAAATGAATATTTTTTAATATTTTACTCATTTTGATGAGCATGTTTTAATTTATATTTTGCTAAAATTATTTTGAAAGGAGCCAATATTATGGATTTTTCAGATTTAGTAGCCTTAAAAATCAAGGAGTTAATGAAAGAAAAAAATATAAATTCAAACCAGCTTTCTAAATTAACTGGAATTTATAGTTCTACTATTGCAATGTTTTTAACTAGAAAAAACAGAACTATTAGATTAGAAAATTTATTATATATTTGTGATGCTTTAGGAATTAAATTATCAGAATTCTTTTCAGATGAAAGATTTGACGAAGCCGAAGCAAATGAATGGAGAAAAAAGCCTGAACTATAAAAGATGTATATTATTAATTATTTAATATACATCTTTTATAGTATCAGGATTTTAAGAATAATTTTTGAGCGAAAAAAATAGAGGTACAGAATTTTTAATATTCCATACCTCAAACATTTAGTAAATAAAATAATAATTCAATATAAATATATGAACTCTAAATTATTATTTTCTCCATTATATAGTTTTTTCTTTAAATATCAATACTAACAACCTGTTCTAGGAAGTTTTTGCGTTGTTTCTATTTCTTTATAATAAGTAATTGTAGTCCAATCATCTTTATCTTCAACATAGATATCTTTATAATTTCCTGATACTTTTGTGTGATTTACAAATATAAATCCATTTGGTAAATTATCTAACATATCACAGTATAATCTAGGTTGTTCAACTTCTCTGAAATCTGCTTTTACTGTTCCAAATCTAAATTCAAAGTCTGTTATGAATTCTCCCTCCTGTAATGTAGCATCTGTAAATTTCACTTCATTATTTACTAATGTACTTAAACCATCTTTTAACATTATATAATCATCGCTTAAATTAGTTTTATACCATACAGAATATGTTAAATCTTCATTCCAAGTTCCTGTATAAATCTTATTTGCTCTTAGAGCATTTGTTGGTAATGAATCACTCCATGTAAAATTGTCTAATGCAATATTGGATTTATTATGAATATTTGAAAAATCATAGTATATACTATCTTTACTTTGAGTCTCTTTAAAGCCTTCTTTGTTAACTTCAATATCAATATCTACATTGTCATTTTCTACTTCTACATCAACAATTTCTTGATGTTTTACTATTTCTGCTTCAAATATTTCATCTGTAAGTATATAATAATCAGGGCTTTCAACCTCTTTTAAAGTATATTTTCCTTTTAGTAGTTCTTTTGTTGTAGCTTCGCCATTCTCATCTGTAACTAAAGTATCTACTAAATTATTGTTTTCATCATATACTTCAAATTTAGCATTTTCAAGTCTTTTACCTTTTACATCTCCATTATATTGATTATCTTCTTTACTAACTTTTATTACTCTTATATAACCTTTTATTAGTTCATTTTCAAAAGTTAAATCAGTAATTTGATCTTGTGTTAATGTTACTGTTTGTGGTGTTTCATTTAACACATAATTCTCTAATGTCTTTGATTCTTTCACTATGTACTTTTTATCTATTCTTAATCTTTTACTTGTAGCTTCTCCGTTTTCACCTGTAGTTAAAGTATCTACTAAATTGTTATCTTCATCATATACTTTGAATTCTACACCTTTTAGCTTAACCTCATTATTGTCTTTGTCAACTTTTATTATTCTGATTTGACCTTTCTTTAATTCATTTGTAAAAGTAATATCTGTAATTTGATCTTGTGTTAATGTTACTGTTTGTGGTGTTTCATTTAATACATAATTTTCTAATGTTTTTGATTCTTGTACTATGTATTTTTTATCTATTCTTAGTCTTTTACTTGTAGCTTCTCCGTTTTCATCTGTAATTAAAGTATCTACTAAGTTTTTATCTTCATCATATACTTTAAATTCTACACCTTTTAATTTAACTTCATTATTATCTTGATCAACTTTTATTACTTTTATTTGACCTTTCTTTAATTCATTTGTAAAAGTAACTGTTTTTATTTGTTCTGCTTCTAATACTACTGTTTGTGGAGTATCATTTAATACATAATTTTGTAAGGTTTCTTTTTCTCTAATTGTTAGTTTTGAATAATCTCTTATTGCATATCTTGATGTATATGCTTCTCCATTTTCATCTGTTGTTATTGTTTCTAAAACTTTTCCATTTTCATCTAAAACATCAAATTTTACTCCTTGCAATTTTACTTCGTTATTGTCTTTATCAACTTTTATTACTTTAACTTGACCTTTCTTTAATTCATTTTCAATAGTATTTTCTTCTGTTGTATTCCACTTAACTTCAACAGTTGTATCTTCTGCGAGATTATACCATTTCCCTGTATTTTTTTCGATTAGTTTATAATTTCCAGTTCTTAAATTTTCAATGCTAATTTCTCCATTTACATCTGTTGTATAAGTTCCAATTACTTTTTGAAATTCTTCTGAATATAGATCAAATTGTACATTTCCTAGTGCAATTTTGTGATTATCTTTATCTACTTTGTATATTTTTAAATTTCCTTTTTTATGATCATTTATTATATTTTGAGTAGTAGATTTGTTATACTCTACATTTACATCAAAAGTAGCTTTATTTATAACATAATTATCATTAGTAGAAATTTCCGTTAATTTATAATTATCTTGATATAATCCACTAAATGTTGCTAAACCATTTGAATTTGTAGTAGCATTTGCGACTACTGTTCCATCTGTCTTTGTTAATTGAAATGTTACTCCTTGTATTGGTTTTGAAGTATCGCTATCTGTTTTATTTATTTGTATTTTTCCAGTATTAGTTTTTACATTTAATGTAGCTCTACCTACTCCATCTCCAAAAGGATCATAAGTAACTGCATAATTTTGTGTTGCATTAATTCTTGTTTTTCCATAAAATACTGGATAAGTTTTGCATTTTCCTTGCACATTTATAATTGCATTACTTATATCTTTATTCATTGAAGATTTAGGAATTTTTAAATATAAGCTTTTGCTTCCTGTAAATGAATTTGTTTGAGTTCCATTTCCGTTTGTTATTATAGATCCATCAGGTAAATTGGCTGTTGATGTAACTGTATAAGATGCCATATCAACACTACTACTTACATTGAATTTCTGTACCCAATAATTTTCTTCTTCATATAAGCTTCCTGAAGTTCTCATTGTAATTGTCCCATCTGAAGGTGTTTGATTTCCGTATCTTCCTGTATTTACTATATTTACTACTGCATTTGCTATTTTTGTTCCTCTTTCATCTCCACCACGATATCTAGTAGCAGGATCAAAACCATATAAAATACTATATACTGCTTGTTTAGTTGCAACAAATGCATCATATTTATTTTCAACTCCTAGCTCTGCTGGAGTCTTATATGGATATCCATTTATTATTGTTCTCCAAATTTGAACATTATCTAATACTGCATCTATATCTACTGTGTAACCATCATATTCTCCTACACCTGGATATTCTCTATTTAAGCAGTATGCTGGATACTCGACTCCATCTTTTTGATATGTAACAAAAGTTGTAATTATATAGTACCATCCATTTTTCTCTGTATTCCAATATTGTAAGTGATATCCACAATCTCCTTTATTTTGAAGGTTTGCCTCACTTATTTCTGTTGCAAATGAAAATCCACTAAATGTAGAACATAATGTTAAAATTAATAATAATATTGCTATTACTTTTTTTCCTTTTACTTTTATCATATTATCTCTTTCCTTTCCCATCAAAAAAAGCACCTATAAAAGTGCCTTTTAAAATAATATTAATTATCTTCATATTCTGAAAATTCAACTCCCTTAAAGTCATTTTCATCTAATACATATTCTTCATTTCTATATTTTTCTTTTGCTTTACTAATTGCTTCATTAACATTTTCTGCTTCAATTTCAACAACTCTTTGTAATAATTCTTCAATCTCAATTTTGTAAATTCTTTTCATGTTCACCTCCCTTTATATTAAATAACATTCTGTTGTTATATATTGTCCATTTTTATAGTAATCTTGTGCATATATTCTTATAATTCCAAATTTCCAAGCTATTTTATCTTTCACTCTTTTTTCTGTAAATGTAAATTGTGTTGTAATTTCTGTAATTGAACTATCTACGACAATTTCATATCCATAAAGTTTCATATCTTCTGAAGGATTGCTATTTATTATATTTCTTATTTCGGCAATCTTCTTTTCATTTATTCTATATTCTTCAATAGGTGTTTTATTATCTTCTACTACTATCTTTTCTTGCGATATATCTTTATTTATAGCAGAGCCTATATTATCATTTTTAATTTCATCTTGTTTTACTATATCTGTGTTTACTTTCTCTACAACTTGATTATTATTTTCTTGAACGATATTTTTTTGATTATTTGCTTCTTTTTTTATTGTATTTGTTACACTATATGTAGCAACTTCTGAAACTTCTTGTTTAGTATTATTTACTTCATCTTCTATTATAGAATTATTTTCTTTTGTTTCATTAATATCTGCAATATTTAAGTCTTTTTCTTTTTCTTCAATTATAGCATTATCATTTTGAACATTTTCAAAATTTGTTACAGATAACTCTTGTTCTGATTCTTTTTCTGCATTCTGTCCCATATAATATAAATTTACAAAGTTTCCTACTAAAATTATTAAAACTATAATTATTTTTTTCATACTAATCATCTCCTACTATCATTATAAAACCTTAATAGGAAGATTCCAAAACCCTTTTAGGAAATTTCACTAAAATTTATTGTCCATAATTCATTCCATCTATAGATTCTATAGCTTGAACACATAATCTTTTATCTTTTTGACCTGCAACACAAGTAATCAAAGTAATTCTATTATCTTCTGTTGCTCCTAAATAACTCCAGTCCTCATCATTTATTATTTTCTTTGTTGTTACTACATATCTTTTAGTTCCATAGTTTGTTTGATAATAAATTTCACTACCTATTTTAATATTCTTTAAATTTTTAAAGAAGTCTCCATTACTTCCTGAATTATGAGAAGCTAGACCTACATTTCCCTCATAAATACTGGTTGATGGGAAGTGTCCTATTGTTTCAGATAAAGTAGTTAATTCTACACTTTCTCTTATTGGTGCATTATCAAGTAAAATATCAGGAATTGTCAAAGTTCCTATTTCATCATCATAATGAATAATATCTTGTTCTATATTTTCGAGTGATGTAGCTTCTAATTCTTCATTATCTCCAACTTCAATACTTTCTGCATCTTTGTTAGCTTTATAAATTGGATATTTATATGTAAAAAAAATAACTCCTGTAAGAGCTATAATTGCAATTATAACAACTGCTATTATAAATTTATTTTCTTTTTTCATTTACAAGTCCTCCTATATTCTAACTTCAATAATATATTTTTCCTTTTCATTGCCATTTACTAGCATTTTTATAGTTGTTCCATTCTTATTTACAGTTATCATTTTTCCTTTCAATTTTTTTGTTAAATTCTTAGATAACTCTAATTTGTATTTATTAGTTGTTTCAAATAAACTAAACCTATCTAACTTTATCTTTCCAGCTTTTGTAGCTCTTACTTTTCCTACTTTTTTATATTCTCCATCTTTATAGTTATAAACTGTTACATTTCTTGTTAAGAAGAACACTATTACTAAAATAATTCCTGTTGTACCTCCAACTACTGGCAATACATTATTCTCTTGTTTTTCTTCTACTACTTCAGGCTCTTCTTTTTCATATTTTACAACATAGGTAATTGGATGTTCTTCAGTCTTAGTTGCTGTTCCAAAATATTCAGCTGTTACTGTATATGTATTAGGATAATCAACTCTTTGCTTAGTAGCATAATAACATTTAGCAGTATATGTATTAGCAACCTCATATTCTCCAATCATTTTTGTAGATTCTACTTCCCATTCAACATTTAGAAGATCCAATGTTAATCCATTTTTTATTGTTTGTTTCGGTATAAAATCCAAATCATTCTTTTCTAAGTTAGTATAATTTATTGTTTCTTCAATTAAATCCTCTCTAAAGCCATTGTAGTTTGTCTTGATTTTTAAAGTATTAGGATTCAAAATATATTCTCCTATATATCCATCTTTTTCATATTTGATTGTATTTTCTAATTGTTCAATAATTTTATCTTTTTTATTTGTTTTTGATAATATAGTCTTAGTTATATTTATATCTATCGTTTCTAATGTATTTCCTCCTTCAGCAGTATAATCTACATACTTGTATTTGCTTCCATCAACTTCTATTTCTTTTGATACCATTTCTAAAAATATATCTTTCTCTGATTCCATAACTTGATATGTTTTATAACAATTTAACTCATCTTCAGTAATTTTAGTTTCTTCCATTGTTACTGCAAAACAATTTACTGTTGTAAGTAAAGTACAGAAACTACAAACTGCTAATATTATTTTAAACCACTTCATTTTAACCTCCTAAAATTTGAATATACCTATTTTATTTGCTATATAAGTTGCTCCAATGGAGCATAAAATTAGTATTCCTATATAAAACAATACATGAAATATTCTTATCATTATTTCAAATAAAAAAAGTAGTATTTTAATAAACGATTTTTGTTCATTAACTACTACTTCTTCATCATATTTTTGTCTTACTTTTTGTCTTTTTAAATATTCTTTATAGATATTTTTGCTCACTTTTTACCTCTTTTCAAAAAGTTAAATATACTATTTTTTTCTATTACTTCTATTTTGTTTGATTTCTCTGCTATATAATCTTTAAAAATTTCGTGATAAATTTCTGTATTTACATTATCATTAAAAGTATCTGAAGTATATTCTGAAAAAAATATATTTTTCACTATTCCTCTTAATGTTCTTTTAAATTTAGCCTTTTCTTCATCACTAGAAAAATTGAATATATAATTTACTTCAGGAATCTTCTCTAATAAACTTAAAACTCTAAATGTTTCATCTGTTTCCCATACTTTTGTTCCCCCTACTACTATCTTAACTTCTTTTGATAAGAAATTGTCTAGTGTATTTTCATTTAAAGTTCCATAATCATAAATATAAAAATCATAACCGTATTGCATTGCATCAATTTTATTGGTATTACTATAAAGATCAATTCCTCTATACGAATACATGTTGTCTTTTTTAGTCACTCCTTCTAATATTTCAATATTTTTTATTTCATCTTTATCTGTACTACAAATATAACAAGCATTCATATTTAAACTCTTTAAAAATATTGTAATTAAAATTGCTTGTGTTGTAACTCCTATATGCTTTTCTGTTCCTGCTACTGCTATATTTACAAATTGTTTTAAAGTCTTATATTCCTTCTTTACAATTACTTTATTTTTCTTTGTTTCTTCAGCCTTTTGTCTAAACCTTATAGCATCTTTATATTGGCATCCTTCAGCACTTAAACAATTTCTAAATTGTTCCTTCTGTTCATAGTAAGTTTTTGCATTTACAAAATTGTAGATTCCTTCATTAAATAGTTTTGAAAGTAGTCTATCTCCTTCTTCATGACCTAAAGCAACTACAATAACTCTAATATTATACATACTCTTTATTGCTACAATAGATTGTATGATTTCCTCTTCACTTTCTTTTGTTGAATCAACATCTATAATTATTTGTTTATAATTATTTAAGTTTTTCAGCTCTTGAATTGCAAATCTTTTTAAACTATCAACTCCTGTTAATACTTGTGGAGTTTCAAATCCATTTTCTTTGCATACTTCGTAAATTATTTTTTCATTTTCTTTAGTAATTGCTAAAATCAATTTCATCAACTCCTTTCTATAAAAAAAGAACTACTACAACTAGTAATTCTTAATTTTATTATTCATTATTTTTTGAAATTAATTTATTAAAGCATCGTTCTATTTTAGTATTGGATTATTGTCGGCAAAAATCGTATGACAAAAACAATAAATTTTAGTCTTTACTGTTCTTTACCAACAATTCCATTTCACTTCTTTTTATTGTATATTTATATTTATTACCTAATACATCTTCTACAATTAATTTAAACTTATTTTTTGAAGAATTTTTTAATATTTCACTTGCCGTTTGCTTATCAATACTTATTAAAAATTTATCTCCATAATTTAATCTTCTTGGAAAATTATAATTATCAGAGTTATCATAAATAGGCACATAATTTTTTATAAATATATTTGTCCTGCCATTTCTTATGTATGGATAACTAGAAATAACTATTTGATTATTTCTAGTTAAATTTATTAATTCCAAATCATATCTCAAGGTAAAATTCCCACAATATCCTACTGGAACAATTACTTGTCTTCTAATCTTGTATTTTATTCTTTCTCCTTTTCTACTTAAATATAATGAAACTATAACTGCTCCAATAGTCCCAATAGCAGAAAAAGTATTTATAATATTAGAAAATAAATTACTTTCGAAAAAATTAAGCCACTCCATAATTCAAACACCTCTTTAATACAATAAGTGCTTACATTATAACATATTTTTCTTTAATTTTAAAGTTTTTACACCTCATTTCCCCAACAATCCCAACCATCTACTGTTTGCCTTGCAAATAATTCTATTCTGGGCATATCTCCTACAAGTTCAACTATTTTATCTCTTACTATTGCTGGTTTCTTGCTATGTTCTTCTATATGAGTGTCAATTATTTGTGATACTTTATTTGATTTTCTTTTTATTGTTCCCTTTGTTCCAATTAAGCAGATTTCTAAATTCGTCCTAGTCCAATGTCCAATACCACAAAAACAAGTATCACCTTTTAATTTCTTTTAGTTAGATTTGATTCCATTTTTTTTATAAATTCCTTCCATCTAAAAAAGACTTCACGAAGAAGTCTTGGTGGAGACAATGGATTTGCACCATTTTAAGCCTCAGTCTATATATACACTATTAGCCATATTATATTAACCGAACATCTCCATATAAAATAATATACTAGAGGCTTTTTTACTTTTCATTAATTTTTTCACAATATCCTCTCCCTTCATAATAATTTCATTAATCACAAATTCATTAAATATTACAAAGATGTCTATAAAAAATGATTTTGGCAAACATATAAGTTCTAGAGTTAGGATAATGATAACTAATAGTTTCAATAGCTAATTTTATAATTAAATTATAACTCTCTTTTTATAATATTTCAATTTTTTCTTATTATAAATCTAATATTGAAATATCATTTTTATTTATTAATTGTTCCTCATTGACCTTATAAGATACTTGCCCTATTTGACTTGTACCATTGTTTATTTTAGTTGCGTTATAATTTATTTCCACAGTCTGTAAATACCAATTTTGTAAAACATCTTCATAATAAACTTTCAAATTCATTAAATATTCCTTTCCACTTTCCAAAGCAAAATATCTATATATTTCCTTATTTTCATTTTTTTCAATTGGTATTTGTGTATCTGCTCCTAATAATCTATATCTTTCAGAAACCATATCTGATTCTAAATCTACAATTATTTTTTTTACGCTGTTCAATCCTATATTTTTTATAGATATATTTAATTCATAAGAGCTAGTTGTTTTTCCACTATATTTACTTATTATTAAATGATCTATATCAATTTTCTGATTTTGAGAACTAGTTTCTATTTTATATTTTAATAAAGGCATATTTTGTATTCTATTATTCTCTGAACTCCTTTTTTCATTCTCTTCATCATTCTTTCTTATTTGATATTTTGTCATTAACACTAAAGCCAAAGCTCCTATAATTGCTGAAACTATACTCGATATATAATTTCCACAAAATGATAACCAACTTTGCGTATCTAAATTTTTATCTAATGTTAGCATTGAAGGAATATTGAATCTATCACAATAATATATTATGATTGGTGCCAATACTATAAAATAAACACATACATATAATATTTTTTCTAATAAACTATTACATTTTTTATATTCTTTATATGTAAAAATTCCAAATACTACCATTATTACAATCATTATTATCAAACTTACTATCATAAATTCCTCTTTCCTAGCTTGTTATACTTTCTTTTATAATTTTTGAGCTATTTTTAGATCTTATTTCATAATCAATTTTTATTTTATTACTTTTGAATAATATTTTAGATTCTAAGAACATTGATTTATTATGCATTAGTTTTTTAAAATCGGTTTTTATTATTATCTTATTATCTTCTTCATATATTGAATTTTCAAATATATCCTCTATGTCATATTTAAAATCATCTGCTTTCTCCTTTAATTCATCTAAATATGTTTGTTTACTACTATACATTGCTCCTATATATGATGGAATATGTGGTGGTGTAACATTAGCAGTTACTATAGCTGGATAATAATACTCATCTATACTACTTACTCTTGGGCATTCTATCAAGTCTTCTTTTAAATCATTATACATATTTCCTAAATATTTAATTACATCATCCTTAACAATAAGTGTATCCTTTCCTATAAATACATCTTTATCTATAATTAATTTTAATTCTATATCTTCATCAAGATAATTTCCTATATTTGAAAGAACTAAATTAGTGTTATATATTTTAGGTAATCCTTTACAATAGTAATTTATTGCTAAATATTCAAGTATATAACTATCTAGCTCTTTTAACTTCCAATATCTATCTATTTCATTTTTATCTCCGTATAGAGTTTTACTAATTGGACTTAGACCACCTCCATTGAAAGTAGTTTTCCATCTAATATTTTTAAATTCAAATATTGAATCTTCATATTCTAAATTTAATTCTTTTAATTCTTCTTTTAAAAAATTTTCTTTTTCATCCTTTAGCTTAACGACTTCATTACTTATTAAAAAAGACATTCCCATTCCAAATGAATATTCTTTTCCTTTTAATTGGTTAATATCATTAACAAGTTGCTTTAATTTTTCAAATTTTTTCTCTTTATATTTCTCTATTATTGAATTAACTTCTGATAACTGTATTTTATCAAACAAATTTCCATCTGAGTATGATTGAACCACTAATTTACTATTCTTATTTTCTTTAAACATATACTCAAGATCTTTTTTATTCGCTATACTTGTTGTACTTCCTTTTCTAATATATATTTCATTTTCTTTTAATTTTCCAATTTGTTTTTTTACCATAAATGGTCTGTTTGAATTATTAATTACTGGTATTTGAATTACAAGAATATTTTTTCCATCAATATTTAATATTCTGTAATTAACAATCAAATTTTCATATATATATGTATTGATTATTTGTTGAAATTCAGCTTCATCTCTTATTTGTTTTGTGTCAATTTCTCTTAATTTTGTACATGCATTATTTTCCTCAACCGCACCAATTATAATATATTTATTTCTAATACTGTGTGAATTTGCTAAAGCTAATATATCTTTAACTAATTCTTCCTTATGATCCTTTTGATAATCATACTCTTTAAAGTCCAAATAGTCACCTTCTTGATGACAATCTATCATTTCTTTTACTTCATCTTCAAATTCCATAATTGTTACTCCTTAATCCGAGTATTATTTTATCACATTTTA
>ERZ824598.1620-NODE-1620-length-27087-cov-3.801014_pt1 | contig 27087 bp, 20 predicted proteins | sample MGYA00519934_ERZ824598 | MGnify/ENA primary metagenome ERZ824598 (study PRJEB31778, sample SAMEA3449177) | human gut metagenome | biome: human gut; feature: human-associated habitat; material: faeces | place: United Kingdom | collected 2010/2012 ...
CCGAATTACCCCAGAGAAAAAACAGATAGCATACCTATATGAAAGAGTATAAATTCAAGATAAACGGCAATGCGTACAAGGTTGCCGTGGAGAGCGTCCAGGACGGTATTGCGGCCGTGTCGGTGAACGGTACCCCCTATAAAGTGGAGATAGAGAACGACCTCGGCGGTCCGAAGCCGGTCAAACCGGTGCAGGTGGCTCCGGCAACCTACCAGGCGACGCCCCAGGCCGCTCCCGTGAAGATTGCCAGCGCACCGCCTGCCGGCGGCAGCGAAACGCAGTTACGGAGCCCGCTGCCCGGTACGGTGCTCGAACTCCGGGTAAAGGAGGGCGATACCGTTTCTTTGAAAAATGCCCTGATCTTCAATCCAGCTGACCATGTCAATACGAATGTATCATGGACATCGACCAATCCAAATGTGGTGAAGGTAGACGATGATGGTAATATCACCGGATTAAAGGCGGGAGATGTGGCGTGGATCACCTGTGTGCCGGAGGATTTAGGTATTTCCGGTGCCATTTCGTGTATGGTAAGAGTTATCAGTCAGGATGTTCCGGCCAAGAATATCACGCTGGATCCGTCAGAGGCAACGATGCATGTGGGAGATACCCTTCAGATTAAGGGTGTTTTCGATCCGGTGACGGCAACGTACCAGAATCTCAACTGGTCTTCCACCGATGAAAAGGTTGCAAAGGTAGATGCGAATGGTCTTGTTACTGCAGTAGCAGAGGGTACGGTTTCGATCGGAGCAGTTTATCGCGATCCGATCACGGGAACGGTATGGAGTCCGATCTATTGTAAGATCAAGGTGGAACCGGCAGTGGTCAGTGCGGTGGACTATGAATTGACACCGGCACATAAGGAGCTATATGTGGGAGACAACTATACAGTGAAGCCGGTATTTAAGCCTGAGGATGCCACCAACCAGACTGTACATTTTTACAGTTCTGATGAAACGGTAGCAACGATAGATGAAGATGGTGTCGTTCAGGGTATCAGCGAGGGATCTGCAGTGATCATCGGACGATCTGAGGATGGAGATATTGTCAAAACCTGTACGGTTACGGTGGTGCCGCCGCCGGTGCCGGTGGAAGATTTCACGGTAGATCCGACGGAGCAGGAGGTAAGAGTAGGTTCCAACTTCTACATTACTCCGGTATTTACTCCGGAAAATGCAAGCAATCAAAAGGTTAATTATAAGAGTGTGGATGAAAAGATTGCGTCTGTAGATGAAAATGGTCTTGTGACAGGTGTGGCAGTTGGTGAGACAACCATTATCTGCCAGTCGGTGGAAGGAAACATTATTGCTACCTGTAAGGTGACTGTATTAAAAGCGTATGTTAATGTGATCAATTTCAATATTACGCCGACAGCACAGGAGATAGAGACGGGTTCAACATTCCAGATCACACCGGTCTTTACCCCGGCGGATGCAACCAATCAGAAAGTAACCTATCAGTCTTCGGATCCATCTATTGCGACGGTAGATGAAAAGGGACTCGTCACAGCAGTCAAGAAGGGTTCGGTAACGATCATTTGTCAGTCTGATGAGGGCAAGATTGTTGTATATTGTAATGTGACGGTTATTGAAGGCGTTACATTGACATTGAAGCCTTCTTCCAGAGAGATCGCTGTAGGCAAGAGCTTCAAGATATCCAAGGTGATCGTACCGGAGGAAGCAGATGGAACAGCTACCTGGCAGAGTTCGAATGCGGCTGTTGCCAAGGTTGACCAGAATGGTAAGGTAACAGGACTTCGAAAGGGAACCTGTACGATTTCATGTACACTGACCAAATACAATGTAACAGCGACCTGTGAGGTTACGGTAGCAACATTGAAAACGACGGTAAAGCTCGGAAAGACAGGCATCCGTATGGGGGTAGGCTCTACATACCGTATGAAGGTGACTGTATGGTCTAACAATACAAAGACACCGGCGGTACGCTGGCTCACCTCCAGAAAGAAGGTTGCAACGGTTAACCAGAAGGGTAAGATTACAGCAAAGAAGGTTGGAATGACAACCATCACAGCGGTATCCAGAGATCGTTTGAAGGTAAAAGCGAACTGTAAAGTACGCGTTATCCAAAGGGCAAAATCTATTCAGATCGTGCCGGATTACGCAGTATGTTATATTGGAGGAACCAGAAAACTTCATGTGACAATGAAACCAAAGAATACGACATTGCATAATGTTAAATGGAGTTCGGCGGATACCAGCATCGCAATAGTAGAAAATGACGGAATGGTGCGTGGTATTGCAGAAGGTGAAACGAAGATTACGGCCGTGACCAAAGACGGAGGCAAGAAAAAAGCGGTCTGTGTTGTTAAGGTAACCGAAAAGGTTCCGGCAACGGGTATTGTGGTTGCGCAGTCTGAGCTTACCATGAAGCAGGGAGATTCCACCAAGCTGTCTTACTCTGTATTGCCAAATAATACGTCGGATAATATCACCTTTGCATCCGATAACCGAAGAGTGGCGAAGGTATCCGGTGCAGGTGTTGTAACGGCGACGGGAACCGGAAATTGTACAATTACTATTCTGGCAGACGGCGGTGTTACCTCGACTGTAGCAGTCAATGTTGTGGCATTGAACCGCAGCAGTCTGACAATGCGCCAGTATGATACAGAAACCCTGATAGTAGAGGGAACCACGGCAACGGCAACCTGGTACTCGTCAAATCCGAGAGTAGCAACCGTTGTCAACGGTAAGGTTGTGGGACGAAGCGTTGGAACAACGTACATCTACGCAACGGTGAACGGCTGCAAGATGGCATGCCGTGTAAATATTACGAGCTTAAATTAGTAAAATTGCACAAAAAGAACGTCTGTTCGAGAAAAGTCTTGAACAGGCGTTTTCTTTATGCTATACTTTCCACAGGGAAAGCGGAGAACTGCGAGAAAGGAGCAAGCCGTGTTAGTTAATTTACATGTAAAAAATTTAGCGATCATCGACGAGGTGGAGGTGGACTTTTCGGATTGTTTAAATGTATTGACCGGGGAGACAGGAGCCGGAAAGTCAATTATTATCGGATCGATCAATCTGGCTCTTGGACAGAAGAGTACTAAGGATGTGATACGCAAGGGCGCAGAGTATGCTCTGGTGGAGCTTACGTTCCGGGCAGATACGCAGCGGCAAAGGGAGCTGGTTCGTGAGATGGGGATTTCCATGGAGGAGGACGAGATTCTTATTTCACGGAAGATTATGGCTGGACGCAGTGTTAACCGTATCAACGGGGAGAGCGTGACGCTTTCCATGATCCGTCGTATTGCGGATATTATGATCGACATTCATGGACAGAATGAGCAGCAGTCACTTTTGCATAGTGCGAAGCATATGGAGATTGTGGACCGTTATGCCAGAGAGGAGCTTGGAGACAGGCTGACCCGGATGGAGGAAGGTTACCGGGTGTATCAGGAGCTGCAGCAGGAGTTGTCCGGTCAGGAGATACCGGAGGAGGAGCGTCTTCGGGAGATTTCTTTTATGAAATATGAGCTGGAGGAGATTGAGCAGGCGGCATTGGTTTCCGGAGAGGAGGAGCGTCTGGATGAGCAGTACAGAGAGCTGTCCAATGCTACTTCTATTGCTGCCGGTCTGGGAGAGATCTATTCCCTGACAGGAGAGGGAGATGCGACGGTGGCAGAGCAGTTGGGGCAGAGTGTTCGGATTCTGCACAAGCTGTCGGAGTTTAGTCCCCAGATGGAAGAGTTTTGCGGCCAGTTATCGGAGATTGATTCTCTGCTGACAGATTTTAACCGGGACATTTCCGATTACATGAGTGATTTTGAGACAGGAGGAGAGCAGCTTGCCGAGGTGGAGGGCAGGTTAGACCTTGTACGCACTATTAAGGCGAAGTATGGAGCGACTACGGCACAGGTACAGGCATATGCGGAGAAGCTTCAGGAAAAGCTGGCACGTTATGAGGAGTATGAGGAGTACCGTGAGAGTCTGAGACAGCGTCTGGATGAGCAGGAGCAGACTTTAAAGACATTGGCAGAGGAGATCACCCGGATCCGCAGAAAAGTCAGCCGGCGTCTGGAAAAGGAGATCGTCAAAGCACTGAAAGAGTTGAATTTTCTGCAGGTACAGTTTGAAATTGCAGTACGTCCACTGGGTCATATGAACCGGTATGGGCAGGATGAGGTAGAGTTTATGCTCTCGACCAATCCGGGTATGGATATGAAGCCGATTGGAGAGGCTGCCTCCGGTGGAGAGCTGTCGCGAATTATGCTTGCAGTCAAAGCGGTACTGGCACAGCACGACGAGATTCCGACACTGATCTTTGATGAGATTGATGTGGGTATCAGTGGCCGGACGGCTCAGATGGTAGCGGAGAAGATGTCTTATATTGGAAATACACATCAGGTAATCTGTATTTCCCATCTGGCACAGATTGCAGCTATGGCAGATGCCCATTATCTGATTGAAAAGAGCAGTCACAAGGATCATACCTCAACGGATATCCGTATGCTTGATACAGAGGAGTCTGTCAATGAGCTGGCAAGGATCTTAGGAGGTGTAGAGATCACGGATTCGGTTCGGGAGAGTGCGGCGGAGATGAAGCAGATGGCGGAGCAGGTCAAAAGCGGTTTAAGGGCATAAAGCACTTTTTCGGATTGCAATTTCGGATCACAATAAAATTTGTACAAACAGATATAATTTTACGGGAAATGATCGTTATTTTATGATGGTATCGTATAGAAAAGGGCGTTTTGTATCATAATGATACAAGCGTTCTTTTTTTGTGCAGGAAGGTGTTCACAGTGTAGTGGAAGATAAGGGCAAAACGCTGGTTTTGCCTTTTTGGAGGAAGGAGTGGCAGGATGTATACCGGACATGAAAGACAGAGTTATCGTATGACGCAGAGACAGAGGTGGATGTATCGGTCCTGTCTGCTTGGAGTTTTGTTCGCCGTGATAGCATTTACAGCAGTGTATTGGTATTTTAATATCAAAAGCCGGATTCCCAATGAACTTGTCCTTTTTCAGGATCGGATCGAAAACATTGATTTTGGCATTCCATTTACTCAGGTAAGAGTGGATCAGGCAGAAGCAGAGGTGGCACAGGTAAGTATTGACCATTCCCGGAAGGTTGGTAAACAGATTCAGTTCAGCATGGCAGGTCCTCTGGCTGTTTCGGCACAGAAATGTGGAAGCATGCAGGGAGAGGTACGTCTGTTTGGAGTTATACCATGTAAAAAGATTACCATTGATATCCGTAAAGAGGCAAAGGTTATGCCGGTGGGAAACGCAGTGGGATTATATATTCATTCCGATGGTCTGATGGTGTTAGGAACAGGAAAGATACCGGTTTCTAAAGGAAATGAAAAAATGCCATCCTATAATAAACTCCAGACAGGGGATTATATATATGAGGTAAACGGTCAGCCGGTGGTAACGATTCAGGATGTCAGTAAGGCGATTCAGATGAATGGAGCGGGAAAAGTGATTCTGGGTGTCAAAAGGGATTCTGCAAAAATAAAGATTAAAATATCACCTGTACAGGCACAAAACGGAACATATCAGATCGGTGCCTGGCTCCGGGAGGATACGGAAGGGATCGGAACCCTTACTTTTGTAACGGAGGAAAATGAATTCGCAGCATTAGGACATGGGATTACGGATGCCGATACAGAATTGCTGATCCGTCTGCAAAATGGGGGATTATATCCGGCAGGAATTGACCATGTAGTCAAGGGGAGAAACGGAACACCAGGACAGCTGGCGGGTTTTGTTCAGCTTGGTACGGAAAATAAACTGGGGGATATCCGAAACAATACGTCTCTTGGAATTACCGGTGTCATTTCCAATGAGCAGTATCAGTTTCAGGAGGACAAGTCATGTGCCGTGGGGTGTAAGCAGGATGTAAAAAAGGGAAAAGCGTCAATTTTATGTCAATTAGGAGATAAGGTGCAGGAATATGAAGTAGAGATTGAAAAGATCAATCTATCCTCGGAGGATAACAAGGGGATGGAGATTCATGTAACGGACCCGGAATTGTTGAAAAAAGCGGGGGGAATTGTGCAGGGGATGAGTGGAGCTCCGCTGCTGCAGGACGGAAAATGTATCGGAGCGGTAACTCATGTATTCGTGCGGGATGTCACCAGAGGATACGCCACATTTTTGGAAAATATGCTCTAATATTTTTATTGTTATCAGGATTTCTTTATTCCGTGCATTGACAAAGGGGAGCTGGTGCTATAAGATTTGTTCATATGCTAAAAGAAAGGGATAATAGAATGGATTATTTGTTGTTAGTTGTAGGATTTGTTTTACTGCTGAAGGGAGCAGATTTTTTTGTGGAGGGCAGTTCCAGCATTGCAAAGCGCCTTCGTGTGCCGTCTCTGATCATTGGGTTGACCATTGTGGCAATGGGAACCAGCCTGCCGGAGTGTGCGGTCAGTATCAGTGCGGCAATTGCGGGAAATACCGGTGTTGCGGTAGGAAATGCCGTAGGCTCCAATATTTTTAACCTGATGGTGGTTTGTGGCGTCTGCGCTCTTTTTTGTCCATTGACCGTCAGCCGCGGAACTTTGACAGGAGAGTTTCCGTTTTCTGTCATCGTGGCAGCAGTATTGATGGTTCTTGGCTGGCTCGGTATGACGCTGGGACATATTGATGGATTTATTCTGCTGGTTCTGTTTGCGGGATTTTTGCTCTGGATGATCCGCTCGGCTCAGAAAGCAAGAAATGAGAGTGAAGCGGAGGATGAATATGAGATCCGTCCGATCTGGCAGTGTATTGCATACATTGTCGGTGGAGCGGCTGCTATTGCAGCAGGTGGACAGATTGTAGTAAATGCTGCTTCTGCGATTGCAACGTCCTTTGGAATGAGTCAGAATCTGATCGGTCTGACCATTGTGGCCTTTGGAACAAGTCTGCCGGAGCTTGCAACCTCTGTCGTGGCTGCCAGAAAGCATGAGGTTGATATGGCACTTGGTAATGTCATTGGCTCCAATATCTTTAATATATTGTTTGTACTTGGTGTGGCAGCCGCCATTCATCCGATGGTATTCCAGATGGAAAATATCATTGATATCATTGTGCTGGTGGTAATGAGCATTATCGTGCTCTGTTTTGCATGGACGAAGCAGAAGCTGGTGCGTTGGGAGGGCTTTACCATGCTTGTCATGTATGCTGCTTATGTGGTGTATATCTGCCTGCGTTAATTGCAACGTAAGGATGAAGAAAGGCAGGGGATACTCATATGGCTTATTTTCCGTTTTTTGTTGAATTGGAAGGAAAGGAATGTCTCGTGGTCGGAGGAGGCGATGTGGCATTTCGCAAGATTCGTGAATTACTTCCCTTTGGTGTGAATATAACTGTGGTTTCCCTGGAAATATGTGAATCAATCTGTAATCTTGCCGGAGAATATCCGGGACAGATGAAACTACTGTACCGTGAATATAAAAAAGCAGATTTGGAGCAGAAGTTTTTTGTGATCGCAGCCACCGATGATGAACAGTGTAACCGGGAAATTTCCGAATACTGCCGGCAGGAGAAAATTTTGGTGAATGTAGTGGATGATAAGGAAAAATGCAGCTTTTATTTTCCGTCACTGGTGAAACAGAAGGATATTGTCGCCGGATTTTCCAGCGGAGGCAATAGTCCGGCACTGATCAAGGAGCTGCGTCGGGAGCTGCAGGGACAGATCCCGGAGTATTTTGGTGAGTTGAATGAAAGACTGGGACAGATCCGGCCGCAGGTAAGGGCAGCTTTTGCAACGGAGCAGCAACGGAAGCAGTATTACAATCAGGTGATACATAAAAGCAGAGAGGAGTCCAGAGCACTTTCCGTACAGGAAATGGAAGAATTAATTCACAAAGGTTTTACACAATCTTGACGTAAATACGATAGTAGATTTTACGTTCTCATTTTATCATTAAGTCATCGTCGAAAGACGGTGGCTTTATATTTTGTGCACTGCCGGATATGAAGCAGAATAAAGCGGGCTTTTGGACAGGAAACGATCCGGGGGTGAAGCTTTGAGAGAAAAGAGATCAATAAATATATTATAAAAGAAAAGATGCAGTGCAGAAATGAGGACAAATATGAGAAAGAGTAAATTATTGGCAGTGGCAATGAGTGTAATGTGTGCAGCAGCATTGATGACAGGCTGTGGCAGTAATGGAGATGCAGGCTCCGATGCAGGATCTTCTTCCGGCGGAAGCGCAAGCCAGCCGATCAGTGTCGTATCCCGTGAGGATGGCTCCGGTACAAGAGGTGCTTTCGTAGAACTTACAGGTGTAGAAGAGAAGGATGCCGATGGCAATAAGGTTGATAACACCACATCCAATGCAATTATTTCTAATAGTACAGAGATTATGATGACAACCGTTTCCGGCGATGAGTATGCAATCGGATATTCTTCTACCGGTTCACTGAATGATACGGTAAAGGCACTGAATGTAGACGGCGTAGAGCCGACAGCAGCCAATATCAAGGATGGAAAGTACAGTCTTTCCCGTCCTTTTAACATTGCCACAAAGGGAACGCCCGGAAAGCTGGCTCAGGACTTTATTGACTATATTATGAGCAAGGATGGTCAGAAGGTTGTGGAGGACAACGGATATATCGCATCTGTAGATAATGCAAAGGCATTTAAGACGGCCGGAGAGTCCGGAAAGCTTGTAGTAGCAGGTTCCTCTTCTGTAACACCTGTAATGGAGAAGCTGGCTGAGGCATACAAAAAAGTCAATACAAAGGCGGAAATCGAGATTCAGGAAAGTGATTCTACAACGGGTATGACAGCAGCTGCAGACGGAACATGTGATATCGGAATGGCATCCAGAGAGCTGGAAGACAGCGAGAAGGATAAAGGACTGACCTCTCAGGCAATCGCACTGGATGGAATCGCCGTGATCGTCAATACACAGAATGACCGTACGGATATCTCAACCGATATGGCAAAGAAGATCTTTACCGGTGAGGTGACAGACTGGAATGATGTGACAGAGTAAGGTCGGAACATTGATAAAACTTAATCTGTAATACAGAGCAGCTGGTATGGCAGGAACGGAAAAAAAGCAGAAACCGTGGGTTGTACCAGTTGTTTCAATAGAAATAAGGCTGTGTGAAAGGATATGGCAAAATGAAAAAAGTAAAGGTAAGTAATATCAAAGAGAAGGCGATGGAGATTGTCTTTCTGGTCAGTGCATGCATTTCCATTCTGTCGGTTGCCCTGATCTGTGTCTTCCTGTTTACAAATGGTGTACCGGGAATCGCCAAGATTGGTTTGAAGGAATTCCTTCTGGGAACCGAATGGAAACCGGGAAGCCAGTTGTTTGGAATCATGTCTACGATCATAGGAAGTATCTATGTTACAGCGGGAGCAATCATTGTGGGAGTGCCGATCGGACTGCTGATGGCAGTCTTTATGGCAAAGTTTTGTCCCAAAAGGCTGTATAAGATATTGAAACCGGGAGTGGAGCTGCTGGCAGGTATTCCGTCTGTAGTATATGGTTTCTTTGGCTTGATGGTACTGGTTCCATTTGTCCGTAACACTTTCCGGCCAATCCTGATGCAGTATGGAATGACAACCACAGGACAGAGTATTCTGACGGCGTCAGTGCTGCTGGGTATGATGATCCTGCCAACTATTATCAATGTATCGGAGTCGGCAATCCGTGCGGTACCGGATTCTTATTATCAGGGAGCACTGGCACTGGGGGCAACCCATGAGCGAAGCGTATTTATGACAGTGGTTCCGGCAGCAAAGTCCGGTATTATGGCAGCAGTGATCCTTGGTGTTGGCCGTGCCATTGGCGAGACTATGGCAGTGATCATGATAGCAGGTAATCAGCCGAGAGTGCCGGGTTCCATCTTTGACGGAGTTCGTACCATGACTGCCAATATCGTAATTGATATGGGTTATGCCACAGATCTTCACCGGGAAGCGTTGATCGCAACCGGTGTGGTACTCTTTGTCTTCATCCTGATCATCAACCTTTTATTTTCCCTTCTCAAGAAAAGAGAAGCCCATGCATAAAGTTTGCTTTATATAAACACCCAACAACATAATAATCTTGAAACTTTCATAACGAAGATATGCGAAACGGTTATAAACTGCTTCGCATATTTTTTTTGTCTAAAATTAAAATTATGATTTTGCCTTTGAGACCAATGAGGACAGGGGCTGTATTCTGCTGTCTTTTTGCGTTATCGGGGAAAAAATGATACAATAACATTTAATATTGCCAAAAGGAGAAAGTTATGCATCATTTTACCGGATATGAATTATTGTGGCTGTTTTTTATCTATTCCTTTGGGGGATGGGTATTGGAAACAGTGATCGCAACATTAAAGCAGCGGAAATTTGCCAACCGTGGTCTCGTAAACGGACCTTTTTGTGTTATTTATGGATTGACGGTGATATGTATGTCCATCGGTCTGCAGGAGTTGACCGGTTTCTGGCTGTTTGCTTTTGCTGTGATCTATGCTACGATTGCAGAGTGGATCAGCGGTCATTTGATCGAGAAGGCGTTTGGAGAACGCTGGTGGGATTATTCAGGCAGGAGATGGAATCTGGACGGTTACATTTGTCTGACGGCATCTCTGGTCTGGGGAGCTATGGGATATGTGGCAGTCCACTGGGGCAACTACCTGCTTCTGACCCTGATCTCTCTGCTTCCGGGCTTATTGATGAAGATTGTGCTGTTAGCCCTTGCGGGAGTCCTGTTTGTGGATGTTATGGGATCCTTTCTATTGTTGACCGGAAAAAGCCGTTACCCGGAGAGGTGGGAGGCGGCAGAGCAGAGTCTGGACAAGGTAGGTGCCAGACTTAGTGCTTCCATTGCCGGTTTTGTGGAACGGCGTATCCATAAGGCATATCCTAAAGCAAAAAAAGCGGCAAAGACTCCGGAGAGCGTGGGACAGGCTTCACAAGTACGTTTTGCGGTCGGCTGTGGCTTTTATAAGGTGGTCAGCCTGTTTATGATCGGTGCATTTCTGGGAGATATCACTGAGACGATCTTTTGCCGGGTGCGGGCCGGTGTCTGGATGAGCCGCAGCAGTGTGGTCTGGGGACCATTCAGTATTGTCTGGGGGCTGGCGATCGCTCTGGTGTCATGGATGCTTTACCAGTACCGGAATCGTAGCGACCGTTTTCTGTTTCTGGTGGGAACATTTCTGGGAGGTGCTTACGAATATCTCTGCAGCGTGTTTACTGAACTGGTTTTTGGAAAGGTCTTCTGGGACTATAGCAGGATTCCGTTTAATCTGGGAGGCAGGATCAATCTGTTGTACTGCTTTTTCTGGGGTATTGCGGCAGTGGTCTGGTTTAAGGCATTTCTGCCAAAGGTAGAAAAGGCGATTGAGATGATCCCGGTGCAGGCAGGAAAGCTTTTGGTGTGGCTGATGGTGGTATTTATGAGCTGTAATATTGCCGTGTCCTGCATGGCACTGATCCGGTATGATGAGAGAAGCCGGGGAATCAAGGCAGAAGCATCATGGCAGCAATGGTCCGATACCCATTATGACGACGCAAAGCTGATGAAGATCTATCCCAATGCGGTAGAACCAAAGTAAATCAAAGAGAGGAGTTATCACATAAATGAAAAAAGTAATATCCATTCTGACGTGTCTGTGTCTGCTTATGACCACAGGCTGCAGCAGACAGGAAACGATCCGTTTTGGTGCGGCAGGTGTGGGAGGTATGTATTATCCTTTTGCAAACGCCTTTACTGAGCTTGCGTCAAAGGATGAAACGGGAATTAACTGGAAGGTCAAAAGTACCGCAGGGTCTGCAGCAAATCTGCGTCTGCTTTCCGACAATTATATTGAGCTTGGCATTGCCCAGGCGGATCTGATCGAGGATGCCTATTACGGAAAGGGGAGCTTTCATTCCGGAAAATACCGTGGTTACAAAGCGGTGGCAAGTCTTTATCCGGAGGCATGTCAGATCGTCGTCAGGAAAGATTCCGACATTACCTCGTTAGATGATCTGGAGGGAAAAAATGTCAGTGTCGGTGAGGAGGAATCCGGCACAGAGCGGAATGCCACACAGATTCTGGAAATGTGCGGTTTACCGGACAATCTGGTAAATACGAAAAATCTTGATTATACAGATGCAGCAGATCAATTGGCGGAAAAGAAGATTGATGCCTTTTTCTGTACCGCCGGTATTTGCACTACAGTGATAGAAGAATTAACAAAGGAATGTGATATCCGGCTTTTGGAAATTCCGGAAAGCTGTCGTCAGAAGCTGAAAAAGGCATATTCCTTTTATGATGACTATGTAATTCCGGCAGGCACATATTCCGGACAGACGGAGGATATTCAGACCATTAGTGTCCAGTCGGTGCTTCTTGCCAGCAGCACCCTGTCGGAAAAAACAGTGCAGAAGCTGACGGCATCATTGTTTAAGCATATTAAGGATATACAGTATTCTATATCTATTAATTTGCAGTTGACACCACAGGAGGCAGTGAAGGGGATAACAATTCCGTTTCATCCGGGAGCAGAGACATATTACAAACTGGAAGGTGTGGAGCTGCCCGAAGTGGAATCATAAAGGCCGTACACCTGCACCAAAAGCAGGATGGCTGAAAACAAAAAGGCGGAGAAAGACCGCTTTGCAGTTTTGGCGTAAAGCTCAGACTGCGCAGACGTTTGGAAAGGTTTGGTTATTTATATGAAGATTCAGTTAGACATGTATCAGACATTGGCAGCAGCTGTACTTGTTCTGATGCTGGGAGCATATTTAAAAAGTAAGATTCATTTTCTGGAGCAGTTTTGTATTCCGGCTCCTGTGGTAGGAGGTCTCTTATTTGCGATTTTTACATGTATCTGTTATGTGACAGGGATTGCGGAGTTTTCCTTTGATGATATTCTCCGAGAGGTTTGTATGGTATTCTTTTTTACCTCTGTGGGATTTCAGGCAAACCTGAAAGTTCTGAAAAGCGGTGGTAAATCTCTGGTAGTATTTCTGGGGCTTGTGATCCTTCTGATCATATCACAGAATCTGGTAGCCGTAGGAATGTCAAAGGTGCTGGGGCTTAGCCCTCTGATCGGTATGTGTACCGGATCGATCCCGATGGTGGGAGGTCATGGCACGGCAGGAGCCTTTGGTCCTGTTCTGGAGGATTTTAATATTGACGGGGCAACGACAATCTGTACAGCGGCCGCAACATTCGGTCTGATCTGTGGAAGTCTGATCGGTGGACCACTGGGAAAACGTCTGATTGAAAAGAAAAATCTTCTGGAAACAGCAATTCCGGAGGATGACAGCCTTCTGGTGGAGGAGGAGGAAAAGCATGAGCGTCATACCAATATGTATCCGGCGGCAGTGTTTCAGCTGATCCTTGCCATTGGTCTGGGAACGATCTTTTCGTATTTCCTGACGAAGACAGGAATGACCTTCCCGATTTATATCGGAGCCATGATCGCTGCAGCACTGTTCCGCAATATTGGTGAGTATACCGGCAAATTTACGATCCATATGGGAGAGATCAATGATCTGGGTGGTATTTCCCTTTCCCTGTTCCTTGGTATTGCGATGATCACCTTGAAGCTATGGCAGCTTGCAGATCTGGCACTTCCATTGTTTATTCTGCTTGCGGTTCAGGTACTGCTGATCGCCCTGTTTACTTATTTCATCGAGTTTAATATTATGGGCAGGGATTATGATGCGGCTGTGCTGGTAGCAGGAACCTGCGGTTTTGGTATGGGAGCCACACCAAATGCTATGGCAAACATGCAGGCAATCTGTGAGAAGTACACCACATCCGTGAAAGCCTATCTGCTGATTCCGTTGGTGGGAAGTTTATTTGCGGATTTTATAAACAGTCTCGTAATTACATTTTTTATTAATTTTATATAATGATATAAGGGTCATTTAATGGAGGAATGAGAAAATGTTTGGAAAAAAGAAAAATACGGATGGAAAGAAAAATTATGATCTGACTTATGAAAATCTGGCAATTCCGGAAATTCATACCCACGAGGCAGAGGAGCCGGTGGGTCAAGAACAAAAGGAAACGGATCAGAAACCGGAGGTAGTTTATGACAGCGTGGCAATTCCGGAAGTACATATCCGAAAGAAAAAGTGAAAAAAATGGAAAGAATCCGAAACCAAGAGTGTGATAGAATATGTAAATGAAAGACGCAAAATATATATTGGATAGTATTGACATATTTTAATTAGAAAAATTGTGCAATATTTCTATAAAATATATTTTTTGTAAATGGTAATATGGTGGAGTAGATGATATAGGACCGTCTAAAGGCCGATAAATACGGCACTTGGACGGTCTTTGTTATTGTAAGTGAAAGAAAATGGTGTCAGAGGAAAGGCGGAAAAAAGAGAAAAAGTGAAAAAAACGGAAAGGTTTCGAGGAAGGGAAAGTGATAGACTAATAGGGTACAGTGTAAAGAGATATACTGGAGGAGAAACTGAATGGATATGCAGTATAGAGGATTAAGAGGAGAAATTTATAATGTTGATACGCAGAAATTAGCGGGTGGAGGCGAAGGCAGTATTCATAATGTTATTGGGAATGATTTGCTTGTTGCCAAGATTTTTCGTCCAGACAAAAGAAATCATGAACGGGAAGAAAAGCTGTGTTATATGGTTCAAAATCCGATGACAAAAGAGCAGCTTAGTTATATTACGTGGCCTCTTGATGTACTTTATGATATGAATGGTTTTGCCGGATATATTATGCAAAAAGTAAACAATATGCAATCGTTAACAGCGCTATATAGCGAGGAAAAGTATGATTTGAGATATCGTTTGCTTGCAGCGTATAACGTTTGTGTAGCGATAGATGCTATTCACGAAGCAGGGCAGATATGCGGAGATTTAAATCCTCAGAATATATTAATTAATTTGGATTCCTCTGACGAGATAAATGCTTTTCATGTTACTTTGGTAGATGTTGATTCTTATCCTGTTGTTACACCAACAAAAACGTATCGGTGTGAAGTTGGGCTGCCGGATTATTTAGCACCAGAGATTCAGAATAAAATGGTAAATGGAGTAACATTACGAAATGCATCTTTGCCAACTTATACACAGGAAACAGATTTGTTTGCACTTGCAGTACATATTTTTTGTTTATTGATGAATGGATGCCATCCGTTTGCGTGTGCTAAAAGGGTTAATGGAAATTTATATGATACTATGGGGCAAATGAGGGAAAACAGCAATAGAAATTCGGTGGTGGCACCGCAACCAATTGACAATATTAAAGTGGGGTATTTTCCTTTCTTTCATCACAAAGACAATATAACTGTTCCGGTGTATGCTCCACTTTTTGATGATTTGCCGGAGGATATAAGATTATTATTTATCAAAACATTTGTTGAAGGATATAAGAAACCGGAACAAAGAGCTACGACAGATGAATGGATACAAGTTTTAAAATCGTATGTTTTACAGACAAGATCTGATTATAGTTTGTTAAGTTGTGGAAAAGGTCATTATTATTTTAAAGTCGGGCGAGATTGTCCTTTTTGCAATGTTGATCAAAAAATAAGGATTATGTTAAGTTCTCAGAATGCTCCGATCATAAATGATAAAATAGAGGAATTTCATTCGACGGAACATTCTGATGTATCTACACTGCGAGAGAATAATCGTGTGAATGTTGTAACCGATGAATCTCCAATGTTTTACAATTCAGGACAAAATATCGATACGGGTAAAAATCGAAAAAATATACTGGATCAGTATTCATTAATTGCAATTATTATTGGAGTGACAGTTATTATTTTAATATTAGTTATAAAATTTAATATGAATTCTGAGTCATATCCGAATGATTTAAAGCAAACTACGGCTCCAATTGAGACCAATGAGCCGGCATATAGTGAAGATAATAATACGCAGGATTCAGACATAAAAAGTGATATGGAATCGGAAAATAATGAAAACGATATACAATCGGATATTAACCTAAAAGAAAATAAAAAGAAAAAATCTGCTAAGAAAGAGAAAAATACAGACTATATTATACCGGAAAGCAGTAGTAGAAAATTAACCAAGAAAGATGTGAAAGGAAAATCTGCCCGGCAGTTGCGGATTGCCCGAAATGAAATATATGCACGTCATGGAAGATTGTTTGTTGATCAGGAGTTGCAGGATTATTTTGACTCGAAGGATTGGTATTTGGGGTATATTGAACCAGAAGATTTTGTGGAAACAGAGGAATTGAGCAAATTAGAACGGAGAAACGCACTTTTTATCAGGAAATTTGAATAGACAAAGGAGGCAGTCATGGATTATAAGAACGCAACAATTGAAGAATTGGAAAGTTTAGTAAATCAAAAAGATGGAGAAGCAATTTGCGAATTAGGGGAGAGGTGTTTGTATGGAAGGGGTGGAATTGCTATTAATCCGTCCAAAGCATATAAGATGTTTCATAAAGGTGAGAACATGCAAATGCCACGGGCATATGCTGGATTAGGAGAAATGTATAGAAAAGGAATATTTTTTGCGCAAAATGAGACAATGGCAAGGGAGTATTATGCCAAAGCCGGGATGGAGTATCCGAAAACAGAAGCCCCAGTACATTTTGAGCCGAACAATAGACACGATCCAGTACAGCCGTCTTATATAAATGAAATTTCTGATAGGGAGATTAAAAGAAAACTTGATCAGGCGGAACAACAGCGTAGTGCGATGAACTATAGTGAAGCAAAAATACAGTGTGAACAGGTTTTGAAGACGATACAGGATATAAGGGCAGGGCATTTAAGCTATGTTGGTCAGAGTGATCTGGATGATTTTGAAATTGAAGCAGATTGGATTCTGGCATACACAGCGTTTAATCAAAAGGAATATAGTCGCCTGGAACATCATCTGGCACAAAATGGTGTAATTGCTTTTCATCCATGGGGATGTTATTTACAGACAATCGGCCACCAGATGATGCAGTCATCTTCTGTGGTAATGGAACAGGATTTACAAAATTTGTTGATGGTACGTAACAATCAGAATATGACCCAGCAGGAAAAAGGAGATATCAATGTTATGATTGGTGATCTCATTATGGATGGTTATGGGAAAAATCAGGGAATCAGGGTTGATCAGGCGAGAGAGTATTATCAGGAAGCGGCACGTTGTGGTAATGAGTTTGCTAAGGAGCAGTTAAGGTAATCGAGAGTGACTGATGCGTTAGTGATAGGAGAAAAAATGAACATAGAATACAGGGGACTATCGGGCAGAGTATATGTAATAGAAAATGAAAAGATTGCCGGGGGTGGTGAAGGAGACATTTACCGGATTGTTGGAGATTACAAGCTGGTAGCTAAAATCTTTCGAACAGATAAGAGAAATTCTGAACGAGAAGAAAAGCTTTGTCAAATGGTAAAGAAAAAGATGTCAGAATACCAGCGTCGTTATATCACATGGCCGCAGGATGTCATATATGATGCAAATGGTTTTGCAGGATACATTATGAATCGGCTGGAAAACATGGAATCATTAACCATGTTATATAGCACAGAAGGATATGATCTGAGATATCGTTTATTAGCAGCAATTAATATGTGCATTGCCATTGAAATGATACATGAGGCTGGTCAGGTTTGTGGTGATCTGAATCCGCAGAATATTTTGATCAATCTGGATAAGGAGGATGAAGAAAAGGGGTTTCGAGTCACATTGGTTGATGCAGATTCATATCATTTTTCTGCAGACGAGCAAACATATCGATGTGAAGTAGGGCTTCCGGATTATCTTGCACCGGAAATTCAGAAAAAAATGGTAAATGGAACTACATTGAAAAATGCACCTTTGCCAACTTATACCATGGAAACGGATTTGTTCGCTCTTGCAGTTCATGTTTTTTGTCTTCTGATGAATGGATGTCATCCATTTGCCTGTGCGAAGAAGGTTGGAAATGGTACCGGCAGCACAATGGAGCAATTGACAACAGCATATAACCATAATTCTGTTGTCGCCCCACAGCCGATTGAAAACATTCGAGATGGTTTTTTTCCTTTTTATCAGAAAAGAGACGGAATATCACCTCCGGTATATGCTCCGGAATTTGATTCTTTGCCGAATGAGATACAGAGAGCATTTATTAAAACCTTTGTCGATGGATATGAAGATCCTCAAAAACGAACGACGGCAGCGGAATGGATTGATGTATTGAAACCATACGTTATCCAGACAGAAAAGGGGAATAGTGTTATCTCATGCGGAAAAGGCCACTACTATTTTAGTGTGGGAAAAGGTTGCCCTTTATGTCAGATTGACAAAAAACTTCAAGTGCTGCTTGGCGCACGATCGGTTGTGTATACAGAGCCGGAAAAGTTATCAAAGGAGAACACTGAATTCAAACAAGAAAGTAAAAGCATAGTTTCGGGTGTAGATTCAATTAAAACGGTGGAGAGTAAAGCGTTATCGCAACCGGTAAGGGATGATATGTATGAATCGAAGCTAATGAGATCAATGGGGCTTGCAATTGCTGCAATGATAATTATTATTCTTGTGGTGGGTTTGGCAGTAATAAATGGTGGGCGCTTTGGAAATCCATCTATAAGTTCATCTGGTCAGCAGGCAACAAAGGAAAAGTGGACAAAGCATGTATTTTCTGTCTGTGGTGTTGAGATGAAAGTACCAAAAGGAAGTGAATGTTATGATTCTATAGAACACATAGGCATTTATAATGAAAAATTTAGCTTTGAAGATTTGGACTTGGATGTAAGTTACGATGATAATTACAGCAATATGAGTATACAGGATAAACCACCGGAAACGCTGATAGAGGACTATAAGTATGGCGATGAAATTTTAAAAAAGGAAATGGTGCAATTAGGTGAATTCTATTTTTGGAAATTATTGACAAAAGATGATGATACGTATAGCTTGCAGTCAGAGAAGGAGTTATATATGAATTTTTGGGCTGGGGTTCATCAGAGATTTTAGAGTCTGATATGAAAAAGACCGAAAAAATGATTTCCAGTTTGAAGATTAATCACCATCCGGTTTTGATTCGTTTATTTGATCGAAATGGAGACGAATATGAATATACAAACACGGATAAGCGTGATTGGGGATTGCAAATTGAACCAAACGAAGATAGAGACATAGTTTATATAGTTGATACCGATGAACAGTATATATTTTTGTTATCTAAGGGTGATTACACAGCCAAGTTAGTATATGAAGCATACGATGCAGAAAAAATTGAAATAGTATCTACAAGTGCTTTTACTGTACATGAGGATACTTCTCTGGAAAAAATAAATTTAGAATTTAGTAAATAGCATACAAAATACAGTAATGAGATGGAGGATTAGAAAAATGCACGAGCAGTTAAAAATGTATGAAGTATTTGGTCAAAAAATTGTAGGAATGGGAGAACCACATATGGCATGTGCCCTGTTGCTGGATACTTCAGGATCTATGACAGGAGAGCCTGTTCGAAATCTGTGTGAGGGTATTCGGCGGTTTAAAGAAAGTCTTTCTGCAGATCCATTGGCATGTAAAAGAGTTGATATTGCAATTATTACATTTAATACCAGAACCGAGAAGGTTTGTGATTTTACACCGATTGTAGATTTACCTACGCCGGATTTGGAAACAAAAGGAATGACAGACATGGCATTGGGAATTAACATGGCTATTGATATGGTAAAGCAAAGGACGCAAATGTATCAGAATCTTGGAACACCATGTTACAAACCATGGGTTTTAATGATTACAGATGGAAAATCTACATCGGATGATGAGGAAATGCAAAAAGCAGCACAGAGAATTGCTTTAGAAGAATCAAAAGGATCGCATGGACATTTATCTTTTTGGGGGATTGGTGTCAGTAATTATAATTCGGAAGAGTTATTTAAATTAACAAAACGTGTAATTGAGTTAAAGGGATTGGATTTTGCCCAGTTGTTTGACTGGTTAGGTGACAGCTTTTCTGAAATATCACGTAGTCAGGTGGATGAACGTGTAGAATTCCCGGAATTAGGTTCTGAAATGAGAAAAGCGAAAGAAAATCGAAAGATAGATGAAGATTGGTATTAATACAGAGGAGGATAAAATATGATTACATATGGGTTTTCGGTACGGGGTAAATCGCATGTAACATCCAATACAGTTTGTCAGGACTCCAATAAGACGGGCAGATTAAAATCAGGTTATTTTATGGGTATTGTTGCAGATGGCGTTGGTAGTGCAGCACATTCGGAGATCGGCTCTTCCCTTGCAGTCAATAGTTTGTATGCATATTGTAACGAATATATTAAACGAACATCAAAGACAGAAGATATAGAGTCTGTCATGCGTGCCGGATATGAATATGCAATGAATCAGATTCAGCAATATGTTGAAAAAAATCAGGGAAGCATTCAGGAATATGATACGACGTTGTCTGCTGTTGTATATGATGGGAATTCTCTTGTGTATGGTCATGCAGGAGATGGGGGCATTATTGTAAGATGCCAGAATGGAAAATCAAAAACGATTACACAACGTCAGAAGGGGGCTGATGGCCGTTCTGTACGTCCTTTGCGTTCCGGAAGTGCTTCATGGGAATTCGGAAATATATCAGATGAAGGGATTGTAGCTGTGTTGCTTGTGACTGATGGAATGCTGGATGAAGTAATTCAACCGGTATTGATTAATTTACCTGGATCCAGAATGGCATTGGCAAAAAATCAGTTTTCAAGAGATAAGGTTTATGTGACAGCAACCGAATTTTTTATGAATCCATACAGTGTGTATTTGAATCGAAATGTAAAAGATCCCGATAGTTTGATGGCACATTTTCTGAGTGGTGACTTGGAGAATAAAGATCAAAATATATTTTTGGATTGTGTGGTCAATGGGTATAAACATATGCTGAATACTTCCGCAGTAGATTTGATTAGAAAATCTATTGAACAGTACCACTATGCTGTTTGGGCATTAAATGAAGTATCAGATGATAAGAGTGTTGTGGCAATAATAAATGAAAAGGGAAAGGTTTCTTCGGCAGAAGAGAAATATTATAAGGAGCCTGACTGGAATGAAAGAAAGAAAAGATATACAGAGTTATTATATGGAAGCGGTTCCTCTGTGAATGTGGTTGATCCAATCGATAAACAGCAAGAACCAAAACCCCGAGATGAGATTAAAGACGATAATATACCGCCAAAAAAGGAGAATATTGCTCATAATACTGTGCCAATACCCAAAACAGGTGTATCACCGGTAGATCAGAAGTCCTCAAGAGGTCAGCATATATCTATTTTGATGGGATTGGTTATTGGTATTTTAGGACTTGGATTATTATCGGGGTGGATCGGTTATCACCAAGGGGGAAAAAAGGAACGTAATGAAAGCATTATGCAGCAGAACCGAGATAAGGAACAGATTGAAAATTTACAAACGAAGCTTAATGAGATTAATGAGTCATACAGAAGAGAAATGAAAATACACATTAATAATATTTGGGAAAAATTGGCTGTCATGAATGGAGCAAAAGGTACCATAGAGCAGCTTGACGAATTTTGGAGTAATACGGAACAATTGGGGATAAAAGATACCTTTCAAAGATTGGCTCAGGAAAATACTGACAGCGCAATTACTGTAACAGGGGCTGCAATATCATCAGAACAACAAAAAAACTATCAGGAATTAGACCAAATTAATCAAGATATGAGTGAGTTACTACAAAATAGTAACATAGAAGATAGATGGTCTGTAATGTTTGATGATGAATATGGGAATCTAACGCATAAAAAAAAGAGAAGGATATGTAGAGTATTAAGAGGACTGAATGAACGATTGAAACAAAATGATGGTGGGACGCTGTAGAGTAATGGTAATCGGAGGAAAAAATGGCAAAGTATTGTGTACGGTGTGGAAGAAAAAATCCGAATAATGTAAGTGTCTGCAATGGCTGCGGCACTCCATTGGATGGAAATTCAGTTGAACCGGAATTATTCACAAATATTGAATTGGAGGAAACATCTGTTATGCCGGAACAACAGGTGGAGCAACTAAACAATCAAGAAGTAGAAAACACAGAAATACAGAAAAAGGAAATAGATGAAAAAAATTTGTCAGAAGTATTTCTTGATGATACATGTTTTGCGGCAAGTGATGCGTTATTTAAGGATGGAATTATAGATGAAAAAGAATGTGGAACAGATTTTATGTACATATTGGAAGAAAAAGCAAAATTTTCTACCACGGAATACCGCGTATTAAACAGTTCCGGAGATAATCGAATGATTCCATGTCAAAAGATAAAATTTAATGACAAAGACGCCCTTTTTTACATGACTGGCGAATTGAAATCATTTGATATATGCATTCCGGCAATTGACGGAATACGTTTTCTGCATTTGATCAGTGATCTGTTTATGCAGATCGACAAATTAAAATCGTACGGATTTTTAACAGATTCAGCTCTCGATATACGTGTAAACAGAATTTTTGTTGATCCGCATATGGACCGTATATATTTGACATATGTCCCTTTGAACCAAAGGTTTTATCCAGATGTTATGTATTTGGAGAGGGATTTGCGTACCAATTTGGTATACATTATAAAGAACATGAAGAACATTCAAAATAATAATGTATTTGATATTTGTCGAATGCTTGAGGATACCTCGTGCTCTTTGGAGATGATTTTATCAGTGATTCGAAGAATGTGTTCGGCGTCAACAAATACAGGATTGTAGAAATGTGGGGGGATACAGATATGACGAAACCCAGAATAATAATTGTTGATGAAGATGAGTCATATGCAATGACATTGCAGGCGAAATTTATATATGAATTTCTTGATAATATTGAGCTGGAAGTGATCACAGATCAGAAAATAATTGATAAAACATTTGCCACTGCACAAAAAGCAGATATATTGATCATTGATAGTAACATACATTCAGAAACAATACAAAAGCAGGAAATAGATCATGTTTTTGTTATGACAGAATCAAAACAAAGTGCATCAGATGATTATGAATCAGAATACATTATTTTTAAATATGCCAATATTAAGAGTATTTTTATGGAAATTGTTGGAAAAAGCTCGTTGACCATTCCAAATAAAAAAAGAGAATTAAAGTCAAGGGTAATATTGGTGACATCAGGTTCTGGAGGTGTTGGTAAAACAACGGTTGCTTTGGGATTGGCATCTGCATTAAGTAGTATGTATAAAAGAGTGCTGTATATGGAAGCTGCAAAATTGCAGAATTTTTCCTACTTTTTAGAAGATAAAACGCCAATTGATAATGCTTATATATATGATAAACTTTCGAAGGCGGATCGTAGCATATATCAGGATATTAAAGCAGAACTGCGGACACAGATATTTAATTATATTCCGCCTTTTAAAACAGCGCTTTTGTCATTTGGAATTGATTATAGCGTTTTTAGAAAAATAGCGGAATCAGCAAAAGAGTCAAATGATTATGATTACATTATTATTGATGCAGACAGTTGTTTTGATGAAGAAAAGACAAGATTGATAAGTTTGGCGGATCATGTTCTGATCATAACAGAACAGTCGGAACAACAGGTTTATAATACAAATATGTTAATGAACAATATAAATAACAACATGTCTGATAAATATTTGTTTATTTGTAATAAATATGATAGTCATAAAGACGGCTATGAAAGAACAGAAGGTATTACATATAAGATTGATGAATATGTGGACAAAATGGAGGAATATTCCAGAATGAAGTTTGAAGATTTGGGACAACAGGATGGAATTAAGAAGGTTGCCTTTTTGATGATTTAGGAGATACAAAATGGAAGAAGAAAAAGCAGTAGTCATATTAAAAATTTTACGTGCTAATGGACAGATTGAGCAAAAAGATTTAGAAGTGCCTCTTACAATAACAGCGTATGAATTATTTATAGGCATTGTACATGCATATCATTTAGCAATAAATGTTGATGATACAAAGAAATCGTATTTGCATGCAGAAAAACCAATTGCATTATTACGTGGAAGAAAGACATTAAAAGAATATAATGTTATGAATGGAACGGGAATTACTATTATAGAGTGACTTTTTATATGAAATGAGAATAGGAAGGATAAAGATATGGAGAATAGATATCGCATTTATATATCCGGCAAAAACTTTCAAAAAGAAATAGAGGTCTCACCAGAGGATAAAATTATAAGATTTGGTACAGAGACAGCTTGTGATGTTAGAATACGTAAAGAAATGGTTTTGGAGCCATTTATGCTTTCCTTTTTTACAAACGATCAGGGGAGATGGAATATAAGCTGCACAGATAATTTATATATTTCAGTAGATGAAGTGAGAAAGCTTTTAAAAGCACCAATGCAGCATGGAACACAGTTTGTTGTATGTTATCAAAATGCATCTATTCAATTATTACATGTTCTTTTTTTAGTTGATTTTGAATATGAAAATAAAAAGTATGACCGGCGATTTGACATTTCTGGTTTAAATACATTTTCAATAGGTGGGGAAAAAGATAATCAAATTATTTTGAATGGGTCGTATACTGTTCGAGAAAAAATTGTATGTACCCAAAATCAACAGGGACTGGCACTTCAAATATACTCATCTGTTTATGGTGTCTATCATAATGGAAATATAGTGAATGAAACGGCGTTGATAAAAAATAATGACTTTTTTTCTGTTGCAAATTATAGCTTTTATTATAACGAAAATTTTTTATATACCCAAAAAGACAGTAACATCACGACATATGGAATACGGCAAATTGATGCAACAGTTCGTGAAAATTATCCTAAGTTTAATCGGAATCCGCGAATTAAGACGGTGTTGGATGATAAAGAAATTGAAATATTAGATCCGCCAGCCAAGCCAAGTAAACCAAAAAATAATTTACTTCGTCGTTTGTTACCATCGTTTATCATGATGGCAACGTCAGGTGTAATGTGTTTGGTTGGAGGAATGTTTATAATTATTAGTCTTGTATCAGCTGCGGGCGGAATTTTGACAGCGATTCTGGGAGTAAAAGACGAAAAGAAAGATTATATAAAGAGCACTCGGGAACGAGTAGAAAAATATAATGCATATATCGCAAATAAAAGGGAGGAGATAGAAAAAGCAAGGCAAAATGAACTGGATGAATTAAAGAGAGGTTATATTTCTCCAAAAGAAGAAATAGGCATGATGAAGCAGTTTTCCAGTGAGTTATTTGATCGGTGTAAACAAGACGAAGATTTTTTGGATGTACGTTTAGGACTGGGAAGTGTAATTGCTAAGAAAAAAGTGAAATTTAAAAAACAGGAGCGGCTAGAAACGGAGGATGAGCTTCAAAAATATCCGGAGAAGCTGTGTCAAGAATATAAATATATATCTGATGCACCAATTGTGTGTAATTTTAGGAATGCTGGTGCTATTGGAATTATAGGAAGTGAGAAAGGTCGTTTTAGTGTATTAAAAAATATTATCATGGATATTTGTGCAAGACAGTTTTTTTCAGATGTTCAGATGTATTTTGTGGCAGAAAAACAGCATGCAGATATTGTATCTAATTTCCGAATGCTTCCACATGTACAAAATAATGTATTAGGGGTTCATAATATTGTATGTGATGAAATAAGCAGAGCAGTTATTTTTGAATACCTTTATAAAGAAATGTCAGTGCGTGAGGCGAGTAAGACAAAATGCCCTCATATTGTTGTATTTTTATATGATGAATTTGGTTTCAAAAGTCATCCTGTTTCAAAATTTGTAGAAAACGCAAAAGAACTGGGAGTTACATTTGTATTTTTTGGAAGTAAAAAATCAGAAATCGGATTGGGGTGCAGTTATCTGATCTTGCAGCAGGAAACGGGAAAAGCTAAGTTGATTTATACGGATGACAGCAAAAAAGAAATTGAGTTTAGTTATGAAGAAATTTCTAATAAGGATATTGAAAGTATGGTGGAGTTGTTAGCTCCTGTATATACGGAAGAGATTTCATTGGAGCAGTCATTAATTAAGAATATTTCATTATATGAAATGCTGAATATCATTGCAGCAGATGATCTGGATCTGCAGACAAGATGGAATAATTCGAGGGCGTGGGAATCTATGGCAGCCCCGATTGGGATAGCAAAAAATGGTGTTGTTTATCTTGATTTGCACGATAAGGCACATGGTCCACATGGATTGGTTGCAGGAACAACCGGCGCAGGTAAATCAGAAATTTTGCAGACATATATCCTTGCAATGGCAACATTATATCATCCATATGAAGTGGGATTTGTACTTATTGATTTTAAGGGAGGTGGAATGGCAAAACAATTTGAGAAACTTCCACATTTAATGGGAACGATTACTAATATAGATGGAAAGGAAATTGATCGCTCCTTAAAATCTATTAAGGCTGAATTAGATAAGCGACAGCAGCTTTTTAAAAAAGCAGATGTTAATCACATTGATAAATACATTGTAAAATATCGTAAGGGCGAGGCTGAGATTCCACTGCCTCACTTAATCATTATTGTAGATGAATTTGCTGAATTAAGAGCAAATCAGCCGGAGTTTATGAAAGAATTGATTTCGGCTGCACGTATTGGACGAAGCTTGGGGGTTCATTTGATACTGGCAACACAGAAACCATCGGGACAAGTTGATGAACAGATATGGAGTAACTCGCGTTTTAAATTATGTTTAAAGGTTCAAAGTCCGCAGGACAGCAATGAGGTATTAAAATCCCCACTGGCGGCAGAGATAAAAGAGCCTGGAAGGGCGTATTTTCAAGTTGGGAATAATGAAATATTTGAATTGTTTCAATCTGCATATAGTGGTGCTCCGGAGCAGGAAAGTGAGGATAATGTTCATGAATTTACATTATATGAAATAACAAGATCTGGTAAAAGGGTACCGGTTTATGTTCAGAAGAAAAAGAAAAGTGATGAGGAAGTTAAAACTCAATTAACAGCTATAGTGGAATACATAGAATCATTTTGTGAAGAACATAATCTTAGAAAATTGCCGAATATTTGTTTGCCGGCATTGGAGAAAAGCATTGCATTTCCGGTGTTAACCAGACATGAACAGGAAAGAGGTCATATTATTGCAAATATTGGAATTTATGATGATCCAGATAATCAGGTACAAGACGAATATTCGATTGATTTGAGTAAGACCAATGTTATGATTATAGGTTCCACACAGAGTGGAAAAACAAATTT
>ERZ824598.1623-NODE-1623-length-27035-cov-10.917309_pt1 | contig 27035 bp, 26 predicted proteins | sample MGYA00519934_ERZ824598 | MGnify/ENA primary metagenome ERZ824598 (study PRJEB31778, sample SAMEA3449177) | human gut metagenome | biome: human gut; feature: human-associated habitat; material: faeces | place: United Kingdom | collected 2010/2012 ...
ACCTCATAGTGAACCAATAAGCTTAACTAAGTGACATTGGTTCTGAATAGTTACTAATACAATTAAATGCAGGGGATGGAGTAATGGCTTCAATATCATATAGTACGTCAGATTTACTTGACAAGATAACAAATAATGGAAATTCCTATATATCGAATTACAGTAAACGAGTCAGGGAAGCAGATACAGATGTGCAGGATGTGCAGAAACAACTGGTTATTTTTCGTAAAGATGTAAAGAATCTAAGAAATTACAGTTCGGATTCCTATAATAAGAAACAGGTAAAACGTCAGCTTACAGCTTTCGTTAAAAGCTATAACAGTTTGAAGAGTTCTTCTGATCAGGCAGATAATGCCAGCATAAAGAAAGAAATGGATAAGCTGGAAGAGTATTTGTCGGATAATGAGAAAAGCCTGAAAAAACTGGGAATTAAATCAAGTAATAATAAGCTGAAGTTTGATACAGATACTTTTGATGATCTGACTGATAAGGAAACAAAAAAGGTACTTCAGACATTATTTGAGGGCAGTGATTCTTTCATATCTAAGGTATATAAAACAGGGCGGGATATGGACAAATCCGCAGATGAAGAAGAATATCAGTTGAATCTGAGACGTTTTCATACAATAACCCAATATACTGACGCAGAAATTAATACAGCAACACTGGCAAATCAATTAAAGCAGACATGTATCACAAACTGTCAGGCTAATGTTGGTGTCACAGATGAGGATGCAAAGCGGATCAGCTTAAAGGAATATGTAAATACATATAATCAGCTATTAGCACAAAATGTGGATTTGTCTTCTTTGAGTAAACTACAGGAGATTCAAAAAAATCAGGAAAGTGAACTGGCAAATCTGGGAATTACAATTCAGGAAGACAACAGCCTGCTTCTGGATGAAAGTAAGATACAAGATAGTACATTTTGTAATACATATGATATGTTATTCGGTGAAGATTCATCCTACGTATCAAGTATAAATCAGGCATGCGACAAGACAGTCAATGACGTGTTAAAAGCAGATAAACTGGGAATTAAGCTGGATATAGGCATATAAGAAGAATAAGAGCAAAAATAAAACATGTGTATATAGACATATCGAAATGAAAAAGATATACCATATACACATGTTTTTTATTTAGATAAAATCAAAATGCGCAAGAGCCTGCATAATACCGCCCTGGCTTGCATTACCTGTTACATAGGATACCTTGGAGAACAGGGATTGCGGTGAAGAATTTCCCATAGCAATGCTGTGCTTTACATATGAAAGCATGGAGAAATCATTATTGCTGTCTCCAAAAGCATATGCATCTTCCAGGGATAATCCGTAATAATCAAGAATTGTCTGAATTCCTGTGGCTTTGGAATAGCCAAGAGGAACGAATTCACGGAAATCCCCGCCCCTGTCTATACATTCAAAATATCGGTCACTTACACGGCGAAAAGAAGCCAGATCTTCAATGTTCTGAAACCAGATCACGAATTTATCACATGTAAAGTCAGCAGAATCCGGGTAATGTGACATATCATAATGTCTGGCAGCAAAGGCATTATACTGTTCGATGCCTCCTTGTGTAAGTGGGGGATGAACCATATCAAAACATACTTCCTGCTTGGACTCAAATAATATATCAAGGGGATATTTCCTGGCTTCATCAAGAATCTCGGCTACGATGGAATGATTCTGCTGAACATAAAGAATCTCTTGCAGAGTATTGTCTTTTGTGCAGTAGATATTAGTGCCACAACCACAGCAATAGCCGTCAAATCCCACTTCACGGAAGCGTTCCTCCACATTCTGCATACATCTTCCGGTGTTGATAAACATCAAATGCCCATTGTTACGTGCCTGACGAATCGCAGAAGCTGCATCAGCAGGAACAGAACCATCAATTTCAGATGTCAGGGTTCCATCTATATCAAAAAAAGCAATTTTACGACGCATTATCTGGCAAGAACCTCCATGATCTCTGCAATATACATAGTGTGCATATTACCATCAGGATACCATTTCTCTTTAATGTCAGGAGAAAGGAAAGAATCTTCGGTGATTCTTGTGGCAGATAGCTTATGGCAAAGCAGAACCAGGTTGCTTTCATCAATAAAAGGGATACCCATTTTATGATTGCTGTTTAATCCGGCATTTGCAATTTTATCCTCATCACGACCAGAGTGGGCACCACAGTAATTCAGAGCCTGACGGTAAGTTTCATCCAGGAAGCTGATGGAAAAGAACTCATTTTTATCAATAAATTCTTTTGTATAGCGGGTATCACGGATAAAGACATATACAACGTTCTTACCCCACATGACGCCCATACCGCCCCAGCTGATTGTCATTGTATTGTCTTTTGTATCAGCATTGGTGGTAACAAGTGCCCATTCTTTGCCTATTTTAGTAAAAGGATTAAATTCCAGCATGTCTATTGGATATGTTTGAAAATTATGCATAATCAGATACTTCCTTCCTTATTTATATAGTAATAATCAAAACATGAATTAGATTATAACATAAAATTATATTTTTATATACATCAATTAAGTCTTTTGTTAAGATGTATATAACAAGCCATGCAGAAATGACTGTGCAGAATGTCCGTGGGAGCTTGCTCACTAAGGGCATTTTGTACAATCATTTCTGCATGGCTGAGTTAAAGATATAGATAATATAGATATAAGAGGAAAAAGGCATGGGATGCGTATATTTTACCAGACATGGACAGACAATCTGGAATGTAGAAAATAAGATCTGCGGAGCAACAGATATAGCATTAACACAATTAGGTCATGAACAGGCTGTTGCACTAGGACAGAGAATCAAAAAAGAAGAATTGAAGATAGATGAAATATTGTATTCGCCGCTTATGAGAGCCGCAGACACGGCAAAGCATATCTCCGAAGAGACAGGAATACCATGCAGAGAAGAGCCAAGGTTGACAGAGCAGAATTTTGGGAAGTACGAGTCAACACCAAGGGATGGCGTGGTATTTCAGGAAGCAAAGAAGCAGTTCGTCAATCATTTTGATGGTGGAGAGACTATGCTTCATTTAGCACAAAGAATCTATAATTTACTGGATGAGCTCAAGGAGGAGTCAGATTCTAAAACATATTTGCTGGTTGCACACAATGGCATTGCAAGAGTTGTGAACTCTTATTTTTATGATATGGATAATGAAGAGTATGCAGCCTTTGGAATCAGAAATTGTGAGATTAGAAAGTATGAATTTACAGATGCTTCAAACCGTACAAATTGAGCCGGAATATTATGTAATTATTCAGAACCCCATTCACAAAATTGCTGTTGCAAAGCTTTGTATTTATGAATGGGGTTATTTGACAGATTTATCCAACGGGATGCAGTTCAGCATCTGAAGGAAGTGCCTGTTCGGTGCTGTGAAGGTATTTCATAAGGATGACAAGTCCCTGATAGCAGTCAGCACGGGTAATTGCAGCATCCGGTGCATAATAATCAGGCAGGAAGCCTTTGGCAACAGCATCAGAGTAGCATTCTTTTAATGAAATATTACGTTCTGTAACATTGTGGCATCCTCTGATTAAAAGACTGGAATATTCAGCTGCAGATAATGCATCATCAGGTCTGAAATGTGTCTCAGAAACGGTATCCGGATCAATCAGATTCTCTTCAATGCATGCCTGTACGTAAGAGGAATCCCACTCATATCTTGACAGATCAGAGAATTGTCCAAGATATGGTCTTTTGCCGGATAAGCGAAGCGCCTTGAAAAATACCATAAGGAACTGTGCCCGTGGCATAACTGCTGTCGGATGCAGATGCATAACGCAGGGGTCAAGCAGACCAAGGCGGAGTGCTTCTACCATATTATTATATTGGGGGATTCCTGCTATATCTACGTAGGGAATATCCATATCAAATGTGCCACCGGAAGTGGATTCTGACGGTACTTCCTTAGTATCCTGATCGGGGGTAAAGGTATCTGACACAGGATTGACGGGGCAGGAAGTCAGAGGGGCTATATTCTGGCGCTGAATCTCTGATACCACATAGGAAGCAATCAGATTCGCCCCATAATCGTTTGTATGTGTAATATCCATGAAATAGTCATGGACATCAGGCTCTCCAAGGTCTATCCACTTCTCAAGGGTAAGAGAATGCAGGTCAATAAACGGTACATTACATTCATCTGCAACTGCCTGACATGCAAGAGCATGGGTAGAAAGCAGGGAACGGAACTTGCCATTGTCTTCAAAAGGAATACGACTGATAGGTGATATTACAACAGGATATGCGCCAACAGAGCGAATTTCACTGATATAACAGCGCAAATTATTGATATATCCACCAAAAGCAGCTAAATTGCGGCGTTTCTGATCGTTATGACCGAATTGGAGCATAACGATATCTCCGGGGCGAATATGCTTTAAAATGATATCCCAATGCCCGTCATCTCTGAAACAGTTCGTTGTCATTCCAGAGTGAGCCTGATTGCAGATTGCTACAGTAGGAAAATACTGTGCTAACATCTGCGCCCAGCCGCCGCAGCTTCCATATGGATAGTAAGGGTAAAGGGCATTCTGATCAGTCAGGGTAGAATCGCCTGCTATATAGAGAACAGGGGCATTTGTTTCAGTAATCGTAATCTGTGAAATAGATGCATGATGTCCTGTATAGCTGATATAGATTGCCTTTTCCTCCATGGGAATGCTGGTCATGGCAGGAATATAGGGTGATACATAAGTGATAAAGGAAATCACCTTGCTGGAATGTGCCGGAAGCTCGATATTTCTTGCAATCAGGTTACGTCTTCCACAAAACAGCTTCATATTATGAATGGGGTCATCACCTGATGCAATGTTGATAAGAACCTGATAGGAACCATCCTGTTTTACGTCAGCCTTGAAGACGAGAACTGCACGTTCATTACCTGTCTCTACGCCATCAGAAGTAGTATGAGCAAAGCTGTCTACATCTTTTACAGCGGAGGCTCTTAGATTCCATCCTCCAAGATAGAGAGACTGCTCTGAATGGGTCTTACCCGGTATATGAAGAGGATCAACGAATCCAAATCCTGTTTCTTCTTTATAATAAGTCTGGGCGGTTATCTGTCCTTCGCCCAATTGGAATATCTTATGATACATGTTGTATTTTCCCCCTGTGATTACTTCGCCATATAAATTGTGTCAAGTATGTTTGTAAACAAGCATATTCTGCCTCAATTTGCATGACTCTGAATAATTATATATAGTTTAGCATGTTGATTCTGGCAAATTCAACGCAAAATAGGATAGAAGATATGCATAAGTGGTCAGAAATAAGTACGTTAAAGCATTGTCAAAATCGTAAATTTGTGGTTTCATAAGATATGAGAAAACGACAAAGGAGATTATGATTATGCCAGTATTTGATTTCAGCAATAATTCATCCAATGAAAATACAGAACCCGTTTGTACATATACAACTTTTATGAGCAATGCAAAGGAAAAGACACCACAGGAGCCGATCTTTGTATTGGATAATTCCAAAAGACAATGGGCACATCATGCTATAGGTAAGTTCACCAATCAGATCTTTCGTACTTCATTTGAATTTAAAGATGAGGGAGAGACTTACATAGCTGATATTCTGAAGGTAGATTCCCGCTTTGCCAGCCTTTTAAAATGGCTGGGAGAGAATCACATCAATGTTCGTTTATCCGGTGAGAATCAGGAGAACGGATACGCAGTATACAAGATTCGTGAAACTGCTTTTGGTGGCGGTACGAAGTTGTCTGCGGAGGATGGCTTCTTACAGTTTATGATTGAGAGATTACTGTCCAGCAGCGCTGCCGTTGAGACAGAAGAGGACGAGGATGCAGATGAGTCAGGAGATAATATGAAGCTTACGAGTCTGCAGAGTATTTCCGACTTTATGACCTGTGCGGGCAGAACATTACCTGATAATATCAGATTGTGGGCAAGAAGAAATCTGGCTGTAGCACGTTCCCAGGAGGTATCCCCGGAAGAAAGACGTCATGCACAGCGTGCTTTATCCATTATGATGAATGTGCAGTGGAAGAGCAATTATTTTGAAGCAATTGACCCGGTAGAAGCACGTAAGATCCTTGACGAAGAGTTGTATGGTATGGAGCGTGTAAAACAGCGTATCATGGAAACGATTATCCAGATTAACCGTACACATACACTTCCGGCTTATGGTATTCTGCTGGTCGGACCTGCGGGAACCGGTAAATCACAGATTGCTTATGCGGTGGCAAGAATCCTGAAACTGCCCTGGACAACACTGGACATGAGCTCTATTAATGACCCTGAACAGTTGACCGGAAGTTCCAGAATCTATGCCAATGCCAAGCCGGGTATTATTATGGAAGCCTTCTCTATGGCAGGAGAATCCAACCTTGTATTCATTATCAATGAGCTGGATAAAGCAGCATCTGGAAAAGGCAATGGTAATCCGGCAGATGTATTGTTGACTCTTCTGGACAATCTTGGATTTACAGATAATTATATGGAATGTATGGTTCCGACTGTGGGTGTATATCCAATTGCAACTGCAAATAATAAGGATCAGATCAGTGCACCGCTGATGTCACGTTTTGCAGTCATTGATATTCCTGATTACACACCGGAAGAAAAGAAGATCATCTTCTCCAGATTTGCATTACCTAAGGTATTGAAGCGAATCGGACTTCAGGAATGTGAGTGTGTGATTACAGAAGAAGGTCTGGATGCTGTTGTAGAGCAGTTTGCGCATACTTCAGGTATTCGTGATCTGGAGCAGGCGGCAGAACATCTGGCAGCGAACGCACTTTATCAGATTGAGGTTGACCATGTATCACAGGTTACATTTGGCGCAGAAGAAGTAAAGAAGCTGTTTGCATAACAGATATTTGGGAGTAGGAGCAGTAATTTGCTCCTATTTCTGTATAAAAGAGGATGATACAATGAAAGTAGTAGTTGCGATTGATTCATTAAAGGGCAGTCTGACCTCACTGGAGGCAGGAGAAGCCATTCAGGAAGGAATATTGCGCGCCATATCAGATGCAGAGGTCATTGTAAGACCGTTAGCAGATGGCGGCGAAGGCACAGTAGAAGCACTTACCAGGGGAATGAATGGAAGGTATGAAAAGATAACGGTTACAGATCCATTGGGTAGACCGACAGATGCAGTATATGGAATTTTGGAGGATTCACATACAGCAATTATAGAGATGTCAGCCGCTGCGGGAATTACGCTGATTGATGCAAAAGACAGAAATCCCATGAATACTACAACATATGGTGTAGGTGAGATGATTAAGGACGCTATAGGTAAGGGTTGCCGTCATTTTTTCATAGGTATCGGTGGAAGTGCAACCAATGATGGTGGTATTGGCATGTTACAGGCTCTTGGGTATGGAATGCTTGATACAGAGGGCAAACAGGTGTCTTTTGGTGCGAAGGGACTGGCAGAACTGGTGTCTATTACGGATGAGGATGTATTACCGGAGTTAAAAAAATGTACTTTTCAGATCGCATGCGACGTGAAGAATCCACTTTGCGGGGAAAAGGGCTGCAGTGCTGTATTCGGACCTCAGAAAGGGGCAACACCTGATATGATCACTCAAATGGATAGATGGCTTGGCAAGTATGCGCTGCTTACTGCAAATCGTTATAAAAAGGCTGATTCCCAATATCCGGGAACAGGTGCGGCTGGCGGCATGGGCTTTGCCTTTTTATCCTATATGAATGCAGAATTAAGGTCGGGTGTACAGATAGTTCTGGAAGAGACGAAATTAGAAGAATACATTAGGAATGCAGACATTGTTGTGACAGGAGAAGGCTGTCTGGATGGACAGTCTGTTATGGGAAAAGCACCGATAGGAGTTGCAGCACTGGCTAAGAAGCATCATAAGAAAGTCATAGCATTTGCCGGTTGTGTGACAGAGGATGCAAAGGTGTGCAACCAGAATGGAATTGATGCCTTTTTCCCGATATTACAAAATGTAGTCACGAGAGAAGAGGCAATGCAGGCAGAGAATGCACGCAGGAATATGACGGATACCGCAGAACAGGTCTTCCGATTGATAAAAGCTATGGAGAAATAATATATGAAGATAGGTGAGTTGGCGAAGACGTGTGGTGTGTCTAAGGATACCATTCGCTATTATGTAGAGAAAGGGCTGTTGATACCTTTTAAAAAGGGAGCCCAGATGGATTTCACAGACCGGGAATATGAAGACATGCAGTTCATACAGAAAATGAAACAGATGCAATTCAGTATACGTGAAATGCAGGCGATTCTCACCTTGCGAAGAATGTCAAATTTCATTGAACCGGATACCATTAAGGCATATGAAGATATATTGAATCAGAAGAAACAGAGTCTGAGTGAAGAGATTACGCTGTTGCAGAAGGCTTATGATACCGTAGATCAGGAGCTGGTAAAGTATGCCTCTCTTAAAAACGCCAAGGCAAAAGCCATGGGCGTTCCACTGATGGCACTTTCCTATCTGTATTGTCCGCATTGCGGAAGGCAGTTGATGGTTCAGAATGCCCAGATATCCAATAACTGCGTGGATGAGGGAGAACTGGTATGCAGCTGTGGGTATCATGCCCAAATTACAGGAGGCATCATAGATACCGGTAACCGATACACTGGAAAATATGATAGACCAGACTTAAAACGAGGACTTTATCGTGATGTGGGAGAAGAGTTTGTAACCGGATTCCAGAAGAGCAGCGATCTTGTACACAATCGCCTGTCAGAGCTGAATACACAGGGTAAGATTGTGATGGAGACCAACATCAATGGATATTTCTTCCTATATAATTGTATTCAGAATGTGGAGAAGGACTGTCTGTATATTATCACGGATCGTTACCCGGAAATGCTTAGAATGTACAAACAGTTGATTGAAACGTTGAAGTTAGACCTGAATATATTGTTCCTTGCAGACGATTCGGATCATTTCCCTATTAAAGATGGCTGCGTGGATGTATTGCTGGACTTCTATGGCTCTAATGAGCAGGTCATTTACAAGCAGCGAAGCTTCATTCAGGAATATGGCAGGTATCTGAAAGAAAGTGCAGTAGTGCTGGGAGCTTTGTTTGGATTTGAGGGAAACAGCGTGTCAGTGCATCAGGTTCCAAAGTATTATCCGGAATGCTCTGCGATTGCTCTGGATGTCAGGAAAATGCTTCATACCTATGAAGAAGCCGGCTATGGGATTCAGGCTGCAGAAGTGGCAGTATCCTTACAGACGTATCATAAATACTCTTTTGCCTGTCATCAGGATGGAGAGAAGCTGTTACAGTACTATTATGAGGCAAGTAAAAAGTAAGAACCAAAAAGATTGGGTATACCCCATCTTTTTTAAAAATTTGTGAAAAAAAGATAGTTGACAGGGAGTAAGGTGCAGGAAGTAAAGTATATCTATCAATTACGAAGGCGTAAGAAAGATGAATCTTTCCTGCGTTTTTTTTATATCAAAAGGAGGATATGATTATGAAGAAGCGAATGATGGCATTGTTACTTGCAGGTGTGATGGCAGCTACTATGTGTGGCTGTGGTTCCAAGAGTGATGAGAAAAAGGTGTATAAAGTAGCAACGGATACAACCTTTGCTCCCTTTGAATTTGAAAATGATGAAGGTAATATGGTAGGAATTGATTTGGATCTTCTCAAGGCGATAGCAGAGGATCAGGGATTCGAGTATGAATTGGAATATGTGGGATTCTCTGCAGCGGTAACTGCTCTGGAAGCAGGAGAGGTAGATGCGGTAATTGCCGGTATGTCTATTACAGATGAGAGAAAAGAAAAGTATGATTTCTCAGATCCATATTTTGATTCCGGCATTGGCATGGGTGTGCTGGCAGGATCTGATATCAAGAGCTATGAGGATCTGGCAGGTAAGCAGGTAGCAGCAAAGATCGGTGCAGAAGGTTGTGCTTTTGCAGAATCAATCGCAGACCAGTATGGATTTACAATTGCACAGTTCGAGGATTCAGCAACGATGTTCCAAGATGTACTGGCAGGAACTTCAGCCGCAGTATTTGATGATTATCCTGTAATCGGTTATGAGATTACAAGAGGAATCGGGCTGTCCTTACCAATGCCTATGGAAAGAGGTTCTTCCTATGGTATTGCAACATTAAAGGGTAAGAATCCTGAACTGGTAGAGATGCTTAACAAAGGACTTGCAGACCTTAAGGAAAGCGGAAAATACGACGAAATCGTGAATACATATATCTCCAAATAAGCAATCTGGCTGAGAAAAGGAGTAGGCTATGGAATTTGTAAACACACTGATTAAAAATCTCCCCACTTTTGGGGAGGCATTACTGAAGACACTGGAGTTGGCTGCGGTTGCCATCCTTCTGGCACTGATACTTGGTATCATCTTTGGATTGTTCACAGTATCCGGCTTTAAGATATTAGAGATTCTATCAGCAATCTACATAGATATCATCCGTGGAACACCACTGCTGGTTCAGACTTTTATTATTTATTATGGATTGGCACAGTCGTTAAAACCTCTGGGATTCTCATGGTCCAATATCGGAGGTCCTTTTACAGCAGGCGTGGTAGCACTTAGTCTGAATGCAGGAGCCTATATGGCTGAGATTATTCGAGGAGGAATCCAGTCAGTAGATAAAGGTCAGATGGAGGCAGCCAGAAGCCTTGGCCTACCCTATTTCAAAGCAATGAGACGTGTCATTCTTCCGCAGGCATTTCTGACAATGCTGCCCTCTATGATTAATCAGTTCATTATCACATTGAAGGATACTTCTCTGATTTCAATCATTGGTATCCGTGAACTGACGCAGAATGGTAAGATCATAGCTGCCAATGCAGCATCTATGGTAATGTCGGTATGGCTGGTGGTAGCGCTGTTCTATCTGGTAGTCTGCACAATTCTTGCAAAATTTGCCAAGATAGTGGAAAGGAAGATTGCATATGGCAGAAAATAAAATCGTAGTAAAAGGCCTGCGTAAATGCTACGGCGAACTGGAAGTATTAAAGAAAATAGATATAGAGGTAACAGAAGGCGAAGTCCTGTGTCTGATTGGACCTTCAGGCTCTGGGAAAAGTACATTGCTTCGATGCCTGAACCGTCTGGAGAAGAGTAACGGCGGAGAAATCTGGATTAATAATCAGAATCTGGAGAATAAGAACCTGAATATCAATAAACTCAGAGAAAGCATAGGAATGGTATTTCAGCATTTTAACCTTTTCTCTAATCTGAATATTCTGGATAATATTACACTTGCGCCGGTAGAGCTAAAGAAGATGTCCAAACAGGAGGCTGAGGAGAAGGCTTATCAGCTTCTGGACAGAGTAGGTTTAAAGGATAAGGCAAAAGCCTTTCCAAGTCAGCTTTCCGGTGGTCAGAAGCAGCGTTGTGCAATTGCGAGAGCATTGGAAATGAGCCCGGATATTATGCTTTTTGACGAACCGACCAGCGCACTGGATCCGGAGATGGTAGGTGAAGTTCTGGAGGTTATGAAGCAGCTTGCAGAGGATGGCATGACAATGGTAATCGTGACACATGAGATGGGCTTTGCAAGAGAAGTTGCGGACAGGGTAATCTTTATGGATGATGGCTATATTGTGGAAGAAGGAACGCCGGAAGATATTTTCAAGCATCCCAAGGAAAAGAGAACCATTGATTTTTTGAATAAAGTACTATAGAAGGTGAAAGAAAATGAAGAAAAAACCTGTGATTGGTATTATTCCCCTCTGGGATGAAGAAAAAGAAAGCGTCTGGATGGTTCCCGGATATCTGGATGGAATCAGAGATGCGGGAGGAATCCCAATGATTCTGCCACTTGTGCCTCATATGGAAGATATGGAGCAGCTGGACTCCATGATAGATGGATATCTTTTTACCGGCGGGCATGATGTAGATCCTCATATGTATGGAGAAGAGCCGCTTCCTGTATGTGGAACCTGCTGTCATGAGAGAGATATTCTGGAAGAGAAAATATATGGAATCGCAAAGGCAGAGGACAAGCCGGTTCTGGGTATCTGCCGTGGGATTCAGCTCATAAATGTTCTACAGGGAGGTACTTTGTATCAGGATCTTCCACGGCAGTTTTCAGGAACAAAAGAGATAGAACACCATATGACTGCGCCATATGACAGAACGGTGCATGAAGTAAGTATTACAGAAGGTACTCCTTTGTATACACTCTTAGAGAAGAAGACACTTCCTGTAAACAGTTATCATCATCAGGGAGTCCATACGGTCGGAGAAGGACTTGAAGTGATGGCTGTATCGGAAGACGGACTGGTAGAGGGAGTCTATGTACCCGATAAGAAATTCATATGGGGGATTCAATGGCATCCCGAATTTATTTATCAGAAGGATGATACAGCAAGGAAGATTTTTCGTGCATTTGTGGAGGCATGTGTATGAGTAAGAAAATTATCACAATCTGCCGATCTTTTGGAGCAGAGGGACATGAGATAGGAAAGGAACTGTCACAACGTCTGAATATTCCCCTGTATGATAAAGACTTGTTGGATATGGCTGCCCAGAAGAGTAATCTTGAGCTGAATCATGCAGCAACCCTTGACGAGCAGATATCCAGAAAGATTATCAGCCATTATTTTCTCATGTCTCAGGATATAGAGTCTGACCGTCTGTTCAGGGAAGAGACGAATCTGATCCTGCAGCTTGCAGAGAAAGGCTCCTGTATTATTGTAGGGCGTATGGCAGACTATATATTACGTGAGAGGACAGATTGTCTGAAGGTATTTATTACAGCGCCTTATGCGACCCGTGTGGACATTATCCGGGAAAAGTATGGAATCTCCACAGAAGAAGCAGAGAAAACAGTGCGCAAGATGGACACAGCCAGAGAAGAATTCTACCATTATTATTCCAATGGCAAATGGCAACAGGAAACGGATAAAGATATTGTTCTGAATCGTGGTCTGTTTGGCATCAGTGGATGTGTAGATATTCTTGAATATATCTATAAAAATGGAAAGACAGGACAGGAATCATGAAAGAACAGAACGTAAAAAATACCGCACAGGTGCTGGTAGAATGTTTACGGGAAGAAGGTGTAGATACTATATTTGGCATCCCCGGAGAAGAGACACTGGATTTGATGTTTGCCATTAAGGAGAGTGGTATTCATTTTATAGATACCAGACACGAGCAGGGAGCAGCCTTTATGGCAGATGTATATGGAAGGCTGACAGGCAGAGCAGGTGTATGTCTGTCTACACTCGGTCCTGGCGCTACCAATCTGGTAACCGGTGTGGCAGATGCTTTCCTGGATGGTTCGCCCCTGGTTGCCATTACAGGTCAGGTAGGCACGGATCAGATGCAGCTGACCAGTCATCAGTATCTGGATCTGACCACCATGTTTGCTCCGATAACGAAGCGTACCAAACAGATCATTCGCCCGGATACAGTGGCAGAGATTACACGTCTGGCTTTTAAATACGCTGAGAATGAGAAGCCGGGCGCAACGCATATTGATCTGCCTAAGAACATTGCGAAAATGCCGGCGGATGTAAAGCCCTTAAAGAAGCAGGAAAAAATGATAGAATATGCTTCCGTAAAAGCAGTGGAAACAGCGAGCAAGTTGATAAAACAGGCGAAAGTACCTGTCATACTAGCCGGTAATGGTGCTGTCCGGCAGAACGCATCCAAAATGCTGACGAAGTTTGTAAATACGTTACATATTCCTGTGGTCAATACTATGATGGCAAAAGGCATTGTATCCATGGATAATCCATATAGCCTGTGGACTCTGGGTATTCCTCAGAAGGACTATGTGAATAAGATATTTGAAGAGGCTGATCTGGTCATTGGAGTAGGATATGATATGGTAGAGTGTGCGCCATCCAAATGGAATGTACATGCAGATACGAAAATCATCCACATCGCCAGTGAGCCTGCGGATGTGAATAAACGTTATCAGCCGGATGTGGAGCTGGTGGGCGATATCTCAAACAGCCTTAGAAAGATAATGAATATAACGACCAGAGAGGAAGAACCTGAATTTGCCCTGCAATTAAAGGCAAGAATGATGAAAGAGCAGGAAGAAATGGCGGCAGATGCTTCCTATCCCATGAAGCCCGCAAGAATCCTGTCAGATGTGCGCAGGATAATGGGAAGAGAAGATATTGTTCTTTCAGATGTAGGAGCGCATAAAATGTGGATTGCAAGGCATTATCACTGCTATGAGCCTAATACCTGTCTGATCAGCAATGGATTTGCCAGTATGGGATTCAGTGTGCCGGGGGCTATCAGTGCGAAGATGCTCTATCCTGAGCGCAGGGTACTTGCCATCTGTGGTGATGGCGGATTCATGATGAATAATCAGGAACTGGAGACGGCTGTAAGAGAGCATATCCCTTTTGTCACACTGATCTGGGAAGATGAAGCTTATGGTCTGATCAAATGGAAAGAGATGGAGCAGTTTGGAGACAGCTGTTATGTGGATTTTGCCAACCCTGATTTTAAAATGATGGCAGAATCCATGCATTGTAAAGGATATGAAGTACATTCATCCGAAGAGTTAATTCCCACACTGGAGGAAGCCTTTGCTCAGAAAGTTCCTGCGGTAGTCGTTGTCAAAGTGGATTACAGTGAAAACATGAAACTCAGTGCGCATTTAAAAGAAATCATGAATGAGGAATAGATACCTGCTTACCCATGTGTTATAATTTAACATATGGGTAATTTTTTGCAAAGGGGGAAACAAATTATGAAGATTTCCGTATTTTATGACCATATTCTACAGGCTGCAGAGCAGACGGGGAAGGAGATTCCTTTTCTTTTGCGGGAGGTAAAGGACGCTGGAATTGATGCAGTTGAGATTAATATGACATATCTGAATGAACATGAAGACACCTATAAGATGTTAAGGGATGCGCAGCTGGATGTCAGCTGTGTCTATGAGTTCTACGAGATGGATTCAAAGGACGAGACGAAGCGGGCGCAGTGCCATGTAGATACGGCAAAAAAGGCAGGGGCTGGTAAGATTTTGGTCGTTCCCGGCTTTTTCTCAGAAGAGACAAAAGACTATGTTGCATGCATTCAGGATTATGAGAAGACGGCGGCTTTTCTAAGTCATAATGAGAAGGCACTCAGGATGGCGAAGGGGATGTCGGATATCGTTGCCAGGGCGAAGAAGCAGGGCATACAGGTGGTTATAGAAGATTTCGACAACATCAATTCTCCGATTGCCTGTGTAAATGGTATGAAGTGGTTCATGGAACAGATTCCAGAGCTGTGGATTACCTTTGATACCGGCAATTTCATTATCCACAAGGAGGATATCTTTAAAGCCTGGGGGGCACTGAAAGAGAGAGTCATCCATGTGCATTGCAAGGATCGTGGAGCAGAGTCAGTTGCAGTAGGAGACGGCTATATTCCCATGAAGGAGATACTTGGAAGAATCGTGGAATCCGGCTATGAGGGATATTTTGCAATCGAGCATTTTGATGCGGCAGATCAGGAGAAGTGTATGCAGAGGTCGGCGGCATTTCTGAGGGATAATTTTCAATGAGATAGGAGAAAAGAATCATGATTAAAGTAACAGTCTGGAATGAATATAAACATGAAAGAGAATATGAGAACATAGGCAGGGTCTATCCGAAGGGGATTCATGGCTGCATTGCAGAGTTCCTTGGGAAAGAAGAGGATATTCAGGTAAGAACAGCAACTTTTGATATGCCGGAGCATGGATTGACTGAGAAAGTATTGAAAGATACTGACGTATTGATTATATGGAGTCATGCATTACAGGATGAGTTCTCTGATAAAGTGGCACAGCGGGTACAGCAGCATGTATTGTCCGGTATGGGATTGATCGCGCTGCATTCTGCGCATTTCTCCAAGATTATGAAGAAGCTGTTGGGTACATCTATGACATTGAAGTGGAAGCATGGAGAGCAGGAGAATCTGTGGTGCCTTATGCCGACACATCCGATTGCTGCCGGTATTCCTGAGAAAATAGAGCTCCCGCAGGAGGAAATGTATGGAGAATACTTCGATATACCAAAGCCGGATGATGTGATCTTTGCAGGATGGTTCTCAGGAGGACAGGTGTTCCGCAGTGGTTGTACTTTCACACGAGGTCTGGGCAAGATCTTCTATTTCCAGCCGGGACATGAAGAATATCCGATTTATCATAGACCAGAGATTCAGCAGATTATTATCAATGCAGTGCGCTTCTGTGCACCTGCAAAGAAAGAACGCAGGATTCTTGAATGTGAGGAAGTAAAGTAGCAAGATTCAAATATAGTTGGTTATAAGCAAAACTTATAACCAACTATATTTTTTTGCTATTATACAAATTCCTACTAATGCGGTATGATTACATCTATCAGAAATACAGAGAGGATGAATCACATGGCAGAGATTGTATTTGAAAATTTATCGAAGCGGTTTACCACCAAAGATGAAACGGTCGAAGCGCTGAAAAATATTAACCTTTCCATTGAGAAAGGAGATATATATGGAATTATCGGTATGTCCGGTGCCGGCAAATCTACTTTGGTACGATGTATCAATCTGCTGGAGAGACCGACAGAGGGTAAGGTTTATGTTGAGGGGGAAGAACTCACTGCCATGTCACCGAAGGAGCTTAGGCAGAGACGTAAGAAGATAGGAATGATTTTCCAGCAGTTCAACCTGTTCGCAGCGAGAACGGTATATGAGAATATTGCTTTTCCACTTAGAAAGTCTAAATTATCCAAAAAGGAAAAGCAGGAGAAAGTGAAGCAGTTATTGAAGCTGGTAGAGCTTGAAGAGAAAGCTGATGTATATCCTTCACAGCTCTCAGGAGGACAGAAACAGAGAGTGGCAATCGCAAGGGCGCTTGCCAGTGATCCCCAGATACTTCTCAGTGATGAATCCACCAGTGCATTAGACCCCAAGACAACGAAAGCGATTCTGGAACTTCTCAAGAAAGTCAATAAGGAACTTGGAATTACGATCGTAGTCATTACACATGAGATGCAGGTCATTAAGGATATATGTGACAGAGTAGCAGTCATGAAAGGCGGCGCTGTTGTAGAGAGTGGTAAGGTATTTGATATTTTTGCCAATCCAAAAGAAGCTATAACCCGTGAATTTGTGGAGAATACAACGAACCTTTCCAAGATAACAGAGCTGGTTGAGACACATAAGGAATTGTTGAACATACGGCCGGGTGAAGTAGTACTGAGATCCAGTTATATAAAGAGGGATGTTTCAGAAGCACTGGTTTCCCAGATATCAAGGAAGTTCGAGCTGAATGTCAATATTATCTTTGGCAACATTGAGCTGATAGGTGGTAATCCGATAGGCGGTCTGGTATCTATCGTGCAGGGCGATGCAGAGCAGATTGATGCAGCAATCGAATATCTGAAGGATAAGAATGTAGGAGTGGAGGTGATTTTTGATGGCAGAGTTTCTAAATAAGATCATACCGAATGTCATGGCGAGGACAGATATTTTCTGGGAAAGCTTTCGTGATACGTTTATCATGGTAGGCTGGGCTGGTGGTATATCATTCCTGATTGGTATTATACTTGGAATCACATTGATTGTGACCAGACCATCCGGAATCGTCCCTAACCAGGTGATATATCAGGTGATAGATAAAATCGTGAATTTCTTCCGTTCCATACCGTTTATCATTCTTCTGGTAGGACTTGTTCCACTCAGCAGAGCAATCATGGGAACAGGAATCGGCGTAAAAGGCGCAATCGTGCCGCTTATCTTTGGATGCGCACCATTCTTTACCAGACAGATGGAAACAGCAATGTCGGATGTAAATCCTGGATTGATCGAGGCTGCACAGTCTATGGGACTGGGTAACCTGGAGATTATCTGGAGCGTATATCTGAAAGAAAGCATCGCAGGCATCGCCAGAGGAACTACTATTACAATCATCAGCCTGATTGGACTGACAGCTATGGCAGGAGCAGTCGGAGCCGGTGGACTGGGTAATTTCGCTATTATGTACGGACACGACAGAAACATGCCGGATGTCACTTACACAACAGTAGTTGTTCTGGTAGTGATTGTAACCGTCATACAGATTATTGGTAATCATATTGCAAAGAAAAATACACATTAAATAAACGAGGAGAATCATTATGAAAAAGAAATTATTAGCAACAGTACTTACAGCAGCATTGGCATTGGGAGCCATTACAGGATGCGGAAGCCAGAAAACAGAAGAGACAGCAGCAACAGACAGTAATGCAGCGACAACAACAAGTGAGACAACAGCTTCCACCCAGGAAGCAGAAGCGGCGAAAGATGGCGAAACTCGTGTAGTGAAGCTTGGTCTGACAGGTGTTATCTATGAAGATATCTGGAATCCAATCAAGGAGAAGTTAGCAGGAGAAGGCATTGATCTTCAGTATGTGCAGTTCTCTGATTTCTCACTTCCTAATGCAGCACTGGATGCAGGAGAGATTGACATCAATGCATTCCAGCATCATGCATATTTCAATAATGATACAGAGAAGAACGGATATGACCTTACAGCAATCGGTGATACTTTCATCATTGCAATGAATATCTATTCTGATCAGATTCAGTCCATTGATGAATTAAAAGATGGTGATACCGTTGCAATTCCTGATGATGCATCCAACGGCGGACGTGCGCTGAAGGTGTTAGAGTCAGCAGGTATCATTGAGATTGACCCAGATGCAGGAGCCAATCCTACAGTATCAGATATTACCAATTATAAAGTACAGGTAGATATTACAGAGCTTGGTGCATCTACAATCCCTTCCGTAATTCCTGACTTTACCATTGCAGTTGTAAATGGTAACTATGCATTAGATTACGGCATTGATCCTTCTACTGCTATTTTCAAGGAATCAGAATATGATGACGACAGCTATTTCTGCCTGATCGCAGTTAAGAGTGGGAACGCAGACGATCCTGTATATCAGGAAATTGTTAAGCTTTTCCAGTCTGAAGAAACTAAGCAGATCTTTGAAGATAAGTTCGGTGGTTACTTCGTTCCTGCATGGGAAGCTAAGACCAAATGATCAGAGAGTTGATAGTGTGAAAAAACCATATATGGTAGTTTCTCACACACGAGATTTGTGTCTGCGTATACTTGACACAAACTCGATATGCACAGAAATGAGGAATAACATGAGAGAAGAATTATTAAAGATCATCGGTGATGAGAGTCGTGTAATTACAGATAACATTGAGAGAAAGTATCTGTCTGACAATCTGGAGCGGCGTATCGGAAGTGCCGGGGCAGTTGTATTCCCGGTATCGACACAGGAAGTAAGCGAATTGTTGAAATATGCGTATACGAATCAGATACCCGTAACACCCAGAGGCGCAGGTACCAATCTGGTCGGCTCAACAGTTCCTCATGGCGATGGAATTGTAATTGATGTTTCCCTTATGAATCATATATTGGAGCTTGACGAGGAGACCTTTACAGCAACAGTGGAACCTGGTGTGATCTTACAGGATTTTCAGGCATTTGTTGAATCAAAAGGCTTATTCTATCCGCCTGATCCGGGTGAAAAGAAAGCATCTATCGGTGGCAATATCAGCACCAATGCAGGCGGCATGAGAGCTGTAAAATACGGCGTGACCCGTGATTATGTCATGGGGCTGGAAGTGGTTCTGGCAGATGGTACTGTCCTTACGGCAGGTGGTAAGAACCGCAAGGATACAACAGGACTTGACCTGAAAGAAATTGTAATCGGTTCAGAGGGAACTCTTGCAATCATTACGAAATGTGTATTAAAATTAATTCCAAAGCCGGAGAAAAGCATCAGCATCCTGGTGGGATATGAATCTCTGAAAGCCGGTATCGAAAGTGTCCAGAAGATTATTCAGGCAAATATCAATCCGACAGCCATTGAGTTTATTGAGAGAAAGGTAGTGCAGCTTGGAGAAGATTTCCTGCATTTAGAGTTTCCTCTGACAGATGCGAAGGCATACTTACTTCTTACTTTTGATGGAAAAGAATCAGAAATCACAGAGAATATCAAGACTGCGGAGAAAGTGACCAGACATGCAGGAGCCAAGGCATTCCTGGCACTGGAAGATCCTGAGGTAGCAGCAAATGTCTGGAGAATCCGTGGCTGCCTTGTGAAATCTGTAGAAGCAGTTTCAGAGCAGGAGCCACTGGATATGGTCGTTCCAATCAACCAGATTGACACCTTTGTTAATTTCATCAATGAATATGAGAAGCAGTGCGGAATGAGAATGATCAGCTTCGGACATGCAGGAGACGGTAATGTACATCTGTGTGTAGTCAGAGGTGACAGGGATGATGCCACATGGGCGAAGGAGCTGGATGCCAACCTGACTGTCCTTTACAGAAAATGTACAGAGCTTGGCGGACTGGCAAGTGGTGAACACGGCATTGGACTGAGTAAACAGAAGTATATGCTGGAAGCTGCGAACCCGGCTAATATCGCACTGATGAAGCGTGTGAAGGCAGCTTTTGATGAAAAAGGCATTTTGAATCCGGGAATTTCCTATGATGCGTAGAAAAAAGAAATGGAAGTGTATGTATGAAACCTTTAAGTGATAAAACGGCAGGATTTACCGATTCTGTAATCCGTAGAATGACAAGAGTATCAAACCAGTATGGAGCAATTAACTTATCTCAGGGATTTCCTGATTTTGACCCACCAAAGGAAATCACAGATAAATTATCCGAACTTGCCCATATCGGACCTCATCAGTATGCAACCACATGGGGTTCACAGACAATCAGGGAAGCGCTTGCCAGAAAACAGAAGCATTTCTCAGGAATGGACGTAGATCCCAATCAGGAGATCGTAGTGACCTGTGGTGGAACAGAAGCCATGATGGCTGCAATGCTTACGGTATGTAATCCCGGTGATAAAGTAGTAGTCTTTTCCCCATTTTATGAGAATTACGGTGCAGATGCAATTCTGTCAGGTGCAGAGCCGATTTATGTACCGCTGGTTCCTCCTGCTTTTTCCTTCAATCCGGATGTGTTGGAGGATGCGTTCAGACAACCGGGTGTAAAGGCATTGATCCTGTGTAATCCTTCCAATCCAAGCGGAAAGGTATTCACCAGAGAAGAACTGACGATCATTGCAGATCTGGCGAAGAAGTATGATCTCTATGTTATTACGGATGAAGTATATGAACATATCCTGTACAAGCCGCATGAGCATGTATACATGGCAACACTTCCCGGTATGAGGGAACGAACAATCATATGCAGTTCCTTATCCAAGACCTATTCCATCACCGGATGGCGGATAGGATATGTCATTGCATCACCTGATATTACGGAACGTGTCAAGAAAGTGCATGATTTCCTTACAATCGGTGCTGCAGCTCCACTTATGGAAGCAGTCGTTGTCGGACTGAACTTCGGGGATGAATATTATGAAGAACTTCAGCAGCATTATACGCATATGAAAGAGCTGTTCTGCGGAGGCTTACGTAACATAGGACTTTCCTTCGTTGAGCCGCAGGGTGCATATTATGTAATGGTCGATATCAGCGAATTTGGTTATGGCAATGACTATAATTTCGCAGTAGATCTGGCGAGAAAAGTCGGAGTTGGTTCTGTACCGGGCTCCAGCTTCTTTAAGGAAGATGTCCACGATTATGTGAGATTCCATTTTGCCAAGAAAGACGAAACACTGAAAGCAGCCCTGGATAGGCTGGCAGAAATCAGAAATAAGATGAAATAATAATACAGCCTCTACTGGTCAACAGATCAGTAGAGTTTTTTTACATGATTTTTACATAAGCATGTATTGAGATATGAGTGAAAATTCGGTAGAATATAGGAAAAGAAGGGGGTATAAGCAAAAGATGAAGTTAAACACAAAACAAACTATCAAAATTGGCTTTGCATTTTTGTCTATCTGTGCCTTTTGGCAGATGTACAATAGTGTAATTCCGCTGATCCTTACTAACACATTCCACATGAATGAGACTTTCTCAGGGGCAATCATGGCGGCAGATAATGTACTTGCACTTTTCCTGTTACCGTTATTTGGAGGGCTCTCTGACAAATGTACAGCGAAAATGGGTAGACGCAAGCCATTTATCCTGTGTGGAACTGTTGTGGCAGTGTTCTTAATGCTTCTGATTCCATATCTGGATAATCTGTTCTTTCAGACACACTCCAATCTGGTGCAGGTGTTATTTGTAGTGATTCTTGGCTGTCTTCTGGTTGCCATGGGAACATACCGTAGTCCTGCAGTTGCATTAATGCCTGATGTGACACCTAAGCCATTAAGAAGTAAGGGAAATGCCATTATCAATCTGATGGGAGCGCTGGGTGGAATCGCATATCTGATTATTGCCAGTGTCCTGTATTCTTCCAAGAGAACTGAGGGTATGGAGCATGTGGATTATATGCCGTTGTTTATGATTGTGTCAGGTATTATGATTATAGCTCTCTGCATTGTGATGTTCGCAGTAGATGAGGCTATGCTTAGTCTTAAGATGAAGGAATATGAGAATGCGCATCCGGAAGAGAATCTGGCTGAGACTGACAGTGAATCCGGGGAAGAGAAGCTTCCACAGGATGTAAAATGCAGCCTTGCTTTTCTGCTCTGCTCTATTGCACTCTGGTTCATTGCATATAATGGTGTAGAGACATGGTTTACAACCTACGCAGCCAAGATGTGGGGGATGAGCCTTGGTGGGGCTTCCATGTGTCTTACGATTGCAACTGGAGGGGCAATCGTTTCCTATATTCCGGTAGCCCAGCTTGCAAGTAAGATTGGGCGCAGACGCACCATTCAGTCAGGAGTATTGCTGCTTGCAAGCTGCTTTATTGTTGCATTTGTGTACACAATGCTGTCTGACATGTTCCACAGCTGGTTATATGTTGTATTTTTCTTCGTTGGGCTTGCCTGGGCGGCAATTAACGTAAACAGTCTGCCCATGGTGCTAGAAATGTGTAAAGGCAGCGAGGTTGGTAAGTTCACAGGTCTGTATTATACGTTCAGTATGACGGCACAGATTATTACACCAATTCTGGCAGGATTTTTATTAAAACATGTAGGGTATCGTACATTGTTCCCATATGCGGCAATATTCAGTTTCGCAGCATTCTGTACTATGCTTATGGTGAAGCATGGAGATACTAAGGTAGAAGCCAAACGTGGATTGGAAGCGTTTGATATAGAAGATTAAGGAGGACAGGGTCATGTCATTTGAAAACTTTAAGAAAAAAGATACACCGCTTGTATGGGCGCACAGAGGAGCAAGCGGATATGCACCAGAGAATACGATTGAGTCATTTCGGCTGGCAATAGAGCAGGGAGCTGACGGCATTGAGCTGGATGTGCAGCTTACGAAAGATGATGTACTTGTGGTCATTCATGATGAATGGATTGACCGCACCAGCGATGGAAAAGGCTGGGTAAAGGATTATACCTTTGAAGAGCTTAGAAAATTCAACTATAACAGGACTTGTCCGAAATATGAGCATGCGGACATTCCTACGCTGCGTGAGGTGTATGAGCTGATAAAGCCCACGAAGCTTACCATTAATGTGGAGATTAAGTCAGGCGTTGTATTCTACCCGGAAATCGAGCGTAAAGTCATTGCACTGACCAGAGAAATGGGAATGGAAGACAGAGTATTGTATTCTTCCTTCAACCATTATACCTGTGTAAAGCTTCATGAGTTAGATCCGGACTGCTATGTAGGTTTTCTGTATGCAGATGGTCCGATTGACGTGGCTTCTTATGCAAAGAAACATGGTGCAAATGCACTGCATCCGGCACTTTATAATCTTCAGTATCCCAATTATATGCAGGATGCAGCCAGAAACGGTCTGGATGTCAATACATGGACTGTGAATGAGAAAGAGCACATGGCACTTGCCTGCCGGTTTGGGGTAAATGCGATTATTACCAATTACCCGGATGTGACTAGACAGGTAATTGCAGACTTTATGCGCTGATTCGTGTTTTTATATAATATAAAAGTACAGTTTACAAGGGACTACACAGAGTAGGTATCTGACGGGAGGGATTCCACCCGTCAGACTGTCCACCAGCTTTTCAATCTCGCTGTCCACATGGGCAAGCTCCACTTGCAGGGCGGCAATTTTAGGGTTTGCCTTTGCCGCTTTTTTTCTGCCCGTCAGCGTTTTGTAGCTTGCCAGCTTCTTCACCATCTGCTGATAAACAACCGTTTCCAGTTCCGAAGTGATGATTTTCCCGCACCCGGCACAGCTTTTATTGTCCAGCCGTTTTGTGCAGCGGAGATATTGCTTCCCCACAGGATTGTTAATGCTCATAAGGGCATACCCGCAGTTCCCGCCCTTGATACAGATAGCAGCCGTTCATACCCGTAAAATCGGCGACGTCATTGACCAGGACTGCCCCTTGACTTTTGAAAAACTCGTACACATCAAGGTCTGCCTGCACATAGACGGGATTGCGTAACATCTGCGCCAGCGTGGGGCGTATCAGCTCTTTGCCATGGAACAAAATCCCCTGTTCGGCAAAGTACCGGGTAATGTCCCCGTAGGAGGTTGTGGGCTGGGCGTACATCTCAAACATCAGCCGGATATTTGCCGCGTCCTCCGGGTTTACCACCAGCTTTTTTGTGTTGATACCGTCCATCTTGATCGGCTCGGTATGGAAGCCGTAGGGGGCTTTCCCACCCATCTTGAAACCTCGCTGGCTACGGGAATAGTAAGCGTCCGTTACCCGCTTCTGTATGGTTTCTCTCTCAAGCTGGGCGAACACGATACAGATATTCAGCATCGCCCGCCCCATCGGGATGGAGGTATCAAACTTCTCCGTAGAGGACACAAACTCTACATTGTACTGTTGGAACAGCTCCATCATGTTAGCAAAGTCCAGAATGGAACGGCTGATACGGTCAAGCTTGTAAACCACGACCTTTGCAATCAAAAGAAACGGAGCTGCTGACACCTTTATTATACCGTCAGCAGCCCCGCAAATCAACGATGGCTTGGAAAATCTTATGCCCCGGCTTCCTCACTCTGCCGCTTGTCGGCATACTTGCGGAACACCTCATAAAGCTGCTGTTCCAGCTCCCGGCGTTTTGCCGCTTCCTGCTCCGGCGTGAACACCGGGGAGAGATTTTCCAGCGTGATTTCCTTTCCCTGAAAAGTCACGACTTCGGTTTCTTTCTTGTATCGATTAGGGTGTCAAAAGGTTTATTACCTTTGATATAAATTTGTACCTTGAAAACTTAACACGATATGTAAAAACATTGGATTCTCTGGTAAAATATTGGTAGCATTTTGTGAGGTGATTTATATGTCTTTTGTTAAAAATGATAATCAACAACTTACTCTTTCAGATAGCACTTTTACTCTTACAGAACGTGAAAAACGAATGTTAGAAAAATCATGGGCAAAAACTTTTGCAGACAAAGTTTTTCCTGCTATTGATGAAAATATTTTTTCTGTTCTTTACAGTGAAAAAGCATCCAGACCTAATACTCCGGTCAATGTAATTGTTGGGGCACTGATTCTTAAGGAAGTTCTTAATGTTACTGACGATGAGATCGTTGAAGCTATGGCATTTGATATCCGCTATCAGTATGCACTGCACACAACCAGTTTTGAAGAGCAGCCAATTAGTGATAGAATCCTCAGCCGATTTAGGGCAAGAGTTCTTTCTTGCGAAACAGAGCATGATGTTGATCTTATTCATGAATGTGTTGTAAAAATGGCAAAAGAAATATCTGATTTTATGAACATCACTCCAGATAAACAACGTATGGACAGCTTAATGATTGCTGCAAATATCAGGAACCTCTCATTGCTTGAATTGTTTTACACCTGTGTTGCTGATCTTTGCAAAATAATGGATGAGCGTGGAACCAAAATCCCAGATGAACAACGCCATTACATTGAAAAAGATGATTATAATAAATGCATTTATCACAAGCGGGATATGGATGCAACTGAGAGAACCGTTATTGTGATGAAAGATGCAGATATCCTGATAGAGATTTGTGATTCAACCGGTGATTTTGATGATACAAGCGAGTATCAGCTTCTTATTCGCCTATTAAAGGAACGCACGATCATTGATGATGATGGCTCAAGGCGGCTTCGACAAAAAGAGGAAGTTGAAAATCCTTCAGAAGTATTGCTTAATCCTTCTGATCCAGAAGCCACTTTCCGCTATAAAGCAGGTGGCAAACATCTTGGATACGTTGGAAACGTAGTTGAAGCTGTCGGAGAAAAAAGCAGTCTGGTCATTGACTACGATTACCAGCAAAATACCTACGCAGATAATCAGTTTATGAAAGATTATCTTAATGAGAAAAAAGATTTTTCTGATGGTTCTTTTATTGTTGCCGATGGGGCATACAGCGGAGAAGAAAACTCACGTTTAGCATCTGAACATAATCTAAAGCTTGTAACAACCAATTTCACAGGACGAAAACCAGATGAAATATATGCTGATTTTGTCTTTACCGATGATGGCAAATATCTCATCAAATGTAAGAATAATTGTGTACCTGAAGACTGCATCTATGATCCGGGCAATGATCGTTCCGTTGCGTATTTTCGGATAAGTGACTGCGAAGGATGTCCTTACAAAGAACGGTGTCAGCCACGTTTTCTAAAAACACGAGTCCGAAGGAAGTATCTTGGAAATCCGTTGGTCGTGCAAAACAATTACAGTACATGCAAACGGAAGAATTTTCTGAATATGCAAAATTTAGAAATGGAGTAGAAGCAATTCCCTCTCTTCTTCGTCGAAGATATCATGTGGACAAGATACCTGTGCATGGCAAAAAACGCACTCGGTTATTCTTCGGGTTTAAAATAGCAGCATTAGATTTTCAAAAGTTATTAGATTATACCAATAGCTTAGATTCGCATGCTTCAAATAAGAAAACAGCATAATATCAATGTACCATAGTTTCGAAATATCAATGAATCATAGGCGCAAAAATCATATCTTTCACAAATTCGTGTTAAATTTTCAAGGTACAAGCAAAATCAAATATTAAAATGGGCTTTTGACACCCTAATCCTAATATACAAAAAAAGACCGTCAACTTTTCGCATAGTGCGACCAGTCAACGGTCTGATTTTCGGTATTCGGTTTTTGT
>ERZ824598.1626-NODE-1626-length-27020-cov-3.244873_pt1 | contig 27020 bp, 17 predicted proteins | sample MGYA00519934_ERZ824598 | MGnify/ENA primary metagenome ERZ824598 (study PRJEB31778, sample SAMEA3449177) | human gut metagenome | biome: human gut; feature: human-associated habitat; material: faeces | place: United Kingdom | collected 2010/2012 ...
AGCAGGGACGTATCTTGAAAGAGGCCATGCAGGAGCGTGATAAAATAATTCACGAGGCCCGCAAAAAAGCAGAAGCCGCAGCTCAGAAAGAATTGGATGAGGTGAAGAAGCAGATTCAGATTGAAAAGGAGGAAGCTATTCGTGATATTCGTCGCCAGGTAGCTTTACTTTCAGTAGATATTGCCGAAAAGGTGATCCGTAAAAATCTGAATGAAGATAGTGAGCAGATGGCTATGATAGACCGGATGCTGGATGAAGTGTTGGACAGTAAGAATTAAGTGAAAGAGTATGGATATAGGAATTGTTTCAATGCGTTATGCCAAAGCACTGATTGAATATGCGAAGGAAAAGCATACGGAAGACGTGCTTTACAAAGAAATGAAAATGTTGTCGAAGAGCCTCAGTGCGGTTCCCCGTCTGAGGGAAGCTTTGGCAAATCCTGTTTTGAACATTCGTGAGAAGTATTCATTGATTTGTACGGCAGCTACCGGTGATAAAAATGTAAGCCGTGAGTTTTCACGTTTCATCACTTTGGTATTGAAAAACAACAGGGAACAGTTTCTGCAGTTTATCTGTTTATCTTTTCTGGATTTATACCGGAAGTTGAAACACATTGGAGTGGGTAGACTTACTACGGCAGTAGCGGTCAACAAAGAGACAGAAGAACGGATACGTAACTCTGCGGGGATGATTCTTCATGCCCGGATGGAACTGGAAACCGTGGTAGACCCGTCTATTGAAGGTGGTTTTATATTCGATGTCAATGATTATCGTCTTGATGCCAGTATAACTACCCAGCTGAAACGAGTGAAACAACAATTTATTGATAAGAACAGAAGAATCGTATAGGGATTTACGATTGGACGATTTACGATTTACGATTGAGAATACTTTGTGTTTAGATTGTAAGATCATGAATCGGACTAATATTAATCGTAAATCGTAAATCGTTAACGTTCCTATGTGTTAAAGATCAGATAATGGTCATGACCGTAGGGAATAAATCGTAAATCAAAGTTATGTCTGAAAATATAAAAGTAAGCGAAGTCTCCGATATCCTGCGCCGTCAGCTTGAAGGCATTGATACACGTGTGCAACTTGATGAGATAGGTACCGTGTTGCAGGTCAGTGATGGTGTGGCGCGTATCTATGGGTTGCGCAATGCCGAAGCGAATGAATTGCTGGAGTTTGACAATGGTATTAAAGCCATTGTGATGAATCTGGAAGAAGACAATGTAGGTGCTGTGTTATTAGGCCCTACAGATAGAATCAAAGAGGGCTATATCGTCAAACGTACCAGACGTATTGCTTCTATCCGTGTAGGAGAAGGCATGTTGGGGCGTGTTATTGATCCGTTGGGGGAACCATTGGATGGTAAAGGTACGATTGGAGGACAGTTGTATGAAATGCCACTGGAGCGTAAAGCGCCGGGAGTTATTTTTCGTCAGCCGGTAAATCAACCGTTGCAGACCGGGCTGAAAGCAGTTGATGCTATGATCCCTATCGGTCGTGGGCAACGTGAGTTGATTATTGGAGACCGTCAAACAGGTAAAACAGCCATTGCTATTGATACTATAATCAACCAGCGTGAGAATTATCTGGCCGGTAAACCTGTATATTGTATCTATGTTGCTATTGGACAGAAGGGCTCTACAGTTGCTTCAATCGTAAATACCTTACGTGAATATGGTGCAATGGATTACACGATTGTAGTTGCTGCTACGGCTGGTGATCCTGCTGCTTTGCAATATTTCTCACCATTCTCCGGTGCTGCTATCGGGGAGTATTTCCGTGATACCGGTCGGGATGCATTGGTGGTTTATGATGACCTTTCCAAACAGGCGGTTGCTTATCGTGAAGTTTCTCTGATTCTTCGTCGTCCGTCTGGTCGTGAAGCTTATCCGGGGGATATCTTCTATCTGCATTCACGTTTATTGGAGCGTGCTGCCAAGATTATTAATCAGGAGGAAGTAGCCCGCGAAATGAACGATCTTCCTGATAGTTTGAAAGGATTGGTAAAAGGGGGTGGGTCTTTGACTGCGTTACCGATTATCGAGACGCAAGCCGGTGACGTATCTGCTTATATTCCTACTAATGTGATTTCAATTACCGACGGACAGATTTTCCTTGATACTGATCTGTTTAACCAAGGTAATCGTCCGGCTATCAATGTAGGTATTTCTGTATCGCGTGTAGGAGGTAATGCACAGATTAAAGCCATGAAGAAGGTGGCTGGTACATTGAAGATTGACCAGGCACAATACCGGGAGTTGGAAGCGTTTACGAAGTTTAGTGGCGATATGGATCCTGTGACTGCTCATATTATCGATAAGGGACAGAAGAACACCCGTTTGCTTGTGCAGCCGCAGTATAGTCCGATGCCGGTAGAGAAACAAATTGCGATTTTGTATTGCGGTGTTCATGGGTTGTTGCGTAATGTTCCTCTTGATAAGGTAGAAGATTTTGAACGTAGTTTTCAGGAGAGCCTTGCCATTAATCATCAGGCAGATGTACTTGATGTACTCAAAACAGGTGTCATTGATGAAAATGTAGAGAAAGGTATCAGGGAAACAGCAGAGATGGTGGCTAAACAATTTATTCAGTAGTTAAGCAGTTGGTAAAGAGTAGTCAAGTAGTAAGTAGTTAAGTAGTAAGTAGGATACTACTGCTGTATTTAACGCTAAACTATCTGCTACTTACTACTTGACTACTTAACTGCTTGACTACTTACTATTAACTATTTACTACTAACTTCTAACTACTAAAGAATATGGCTTCACTTAAAGAAGTAAAAACCAGAATAAATTCGGTACAGAGTACACGAAAGATCACTTCAGCAATGAAGATGGTGGCTTCTGCCAAATTGCATAAAGCACAGGGGGCCATTGAAAATATGTTGCCTTATCAAAGGCAGATGAATAAGATTTTACGTAACTTTCTTAGTGGCGAACTTTCGATAGAATCGCCTTACATCCAAGGAAGAGAGGTAAAACGCGTAGCTATTGTCATGTTCTCATCCAATAGTTCGTTGTGTGGAGCTTTCAATGCCAATGTTATTAAAATGTTTCTACATACAGTTGGAGAATATCGTAAACTGGGACAAGATAATATTTTTATTTATCCGGTTGGACGCAAGGTAGAAGAGGCTGTGAAGAAGATGGGGTTTGTTCCCAAAGGAAGTTATCAGCAGTTAGCGGATAAACCGACTTATCAGGAAGCAGCTGCACTGGCCGAACACCTGATGGAACTTTTTGTATCCAAAGAGATAGACCGGGTAGAGTTGATCTATCATCATTTTAAGTCGATGGGAGTGCAGGAGTTGCTTCGGGAACGTTATTTGCCTATTGATCTGACGCAAGTAGAGGAAGAGCATGAAGAAGATATAGAGGAAGATAAAGTGGTAAAGGATTATATCGTAGAACCTTCGAGAGAGCAATTTATAGCTGATCTTATTCCGAAGGTATTGAAACAGAAACTCTTTACGGCTGCAATGGACTCTAATGCATCTGAACATGCTGCGCGTACGTTGGCAATGCAGGTGGCTACGGACAATGCAAATGAACTGATTCAGGATCTGACGAAGCAATATAATAAGGGACGCCAGCAGGCTATTACGAATGAACTGCTGGATATAATAGGCGGATCGATGAAATAGTAAAAGAGACTGATTGATAAAAATAAAGAGCAATGTAACACAATCACATTGCTCTTTATTTTTATCAATAGGATTGACTCTGTATTTGTTTATTTACTTCTCTTGTTTCTTATTACTTCAATAACTCCTGGGAGTACGGATACTACAATAATCCCCAGGATGAGTAATTTCAGGTTTTCCTGAACAAAAGGCAGGCCACCAAAGAAATAGCCTGCATAGATGAAGATTACTACCCATATTATACCTCCGGTTACATTAAAGACGGAAAAATGCCTGTAGTTCATATGTCCCATACCTGCCACAAAAGGAGCGAAGGTACGTACTATTGGTACAAAACGGGCTAATATAATTGTTTTTCCTCCGTACTTCTCATAGAAGCCATGTGTCTTTTCCAGATAGCTTTGTTTGAATATTTTAGAGTCCCGGTTACTGAATAATTTCTCTCCGAAGAATCGTCCTATCAGATAGTTGGACGAATCTCCAAGAATGGCTGCCGGTATCAATGCCAGTGCCATTATATGTACATTAATATTGTTTGTTGGGAGTGAGCCCAGTGCACCGGCTACAAATAGTAGTGAGTCACCCGGAAGGAACGGAGTAACAACTAACCCTGTTTCACAAAAGATAATCAGGAATAAGATAGCATATACCCATATTCCATATTGAGCTATAAGTTCTGCTAAATGGACATCGATATGTAAAATGAAATCGATAATAAACTGAATAAAGTCCATAAGAATTGTGTTTTATAAATGATGTCTGCAAAGATAGGGATAGCTTTGTGAAATGAAATTGCATACTGTATTACATTCCTGTTTCATTTATATTAATATTTTCTTACTGTAGGGGCAGGGGTACTGTAAATTTCAGTATCTTTGACGGAAAAACTATATACATGGAAACCAATTTCGAAATACAACTTGCCTGGCAGTTTATAGAAAATACTGGTACCCACCTGTTTCTTACCGGAAAGGCCGGAACCGGAAAGACTACTTTTCTCAGAGAGTTGAAAGCAAAATCGCCAAAACGTATGGTAGTTGTAGCACCTACCGGGATTGCTGCTATCAATGCCGGTGGAGTGACAATACACTCTTTCTTCCAACTTCCTTTTGCACCTTATGTGCCGGATACGAAATTTATGTCGGCACAAACTTTTCATAAATTCGGAAAAGAGAAGATCAACATTATACGTAGCCTGGATCTGTTGGTGATTGATGAAGTCAGTATGGTACGTGCTGATCTGCTGGATGCTATTGATGCAGTACTGCGGCAATATCGTGACCGCCATAAACCTTTTGGCGGTGTACAAATCCTGATGATCGGAGACTTACAGCAGTTGGCTCCTGTGGTGAAAGAAGAAGACTGGCAATTGTTGAGTCCGTATTATGACACTGCTTTCTTTTTTGGTAGCCGCACTTTGAAAGAGACAGAATATGTCACGATTGAATTGAAAAAAGTATATCGTCAGAGTGATAGCACTTTTTTGAATCTTTTGAATAAGATACGGGAGAATACAGCGGATGAGTCAGTACTTGCCGAACTCAACAAACGTTATCTTCCCGGTTTTCGTCCCAGAGAAGAAGAGGGTTATATCCGTTTGACTACTCATAATTATCAGGCTCAGCAGTATAATGACCGCCAACTGACAGCGTTGCCGGGACAGCCTTATCGTTTTCGTGCAAAGACGGAAGGTACATTCCCTGAGTCTGCTTATCCTGCCGATGAAGTGTTGACGGTGAAGAAAGGGGCCCAGATTATGTTTATCAAGAATGATTCTTCGGGTGAACATCGGTTTTATAATGGTAAGATCGGGTTGGTGACAGACGTATGTAAAGATGGTATTAGGGTACGTGGTAATGGAGATGCAGAATCTTTCCTTTTAGAAATTGAGGAGTGGACAAATAGTAAATATACTTTGAACCCCGTAACGAAAGAGATAACAGAAGAGGTAGAGGGACGTTTCCGGCAGTATCCTGTTCGTTTGGCATGGGCCATCACTATCCATAAAAGCCAGGGGCTTACTTTTGAGCGGGCTATCATTGATGCGAATGCTTCCTTTGCTCATGGACAAGTGTATGTGGCATTGAGTCGCTGTAAAAGCCTGGAGGGGTTGGTGTTGGGTTCTCCGCTAAGACAAGAGGCAATAATCAGTGATGATACAATTGATCACTTTACCCGTGAGGTAGAAGCGTTGTCTCCGGATCGGCAGAAGTTGAATAAGTTGCAACGCCAGTATTTTTATGAATTACTTTGCGAGCAGTTTGACTTTCATTCGTTGGAACGGCATTTTGCATTGGTGCTTCGCTTGTTGGATGAACATCTTTATCGCCTTTATCCCAAGTTGTTGGAACGATACAAAGGAGCTTATGAGTTATATAAAGCAAACATAACGAAGGTAGGAGATACTTTTCGAATCCAGTATACAGATTTGGTGAATGCGACAGATGATTATGTGGGTGATCGGCAATTACAGAGCCGTTTAATATCCGGTGCCCGTTATTTTAGAGAAAAATTGGAGGAGATAGTCTTTCCTTTGGTCTCTGAAACCAAAATACAGACAGATAATAAAGAGGTAAAGAAGAAAATCACAGAGGCTTTGGGTGTGTTGCGGGTGGCATTGCATGTGAAAAAGGGAACTCTGACCTCAACAGAGGAACATGGCTTTTCCGTATCAACTTATTTGAAACAGAAAGCTATATTGACGATCACAGAAGAGAATGGCGAGGGGAGACGAGAGAGAGGAGAAGGAAAGAGGGAGAGAGGAGGACAGAGAGCCGATAAGATAGAAGTTCCTACCGATATTCTTCATCCTGAACTCTATAAACAATTGATAGCCTGGCGAAACTCAGAAGCCGCACAGGCAGGAGTTCCTGTGTATACAATTATCCAACAGAAAGCCATATTGGGTATTGTCAATTTGTTGCCGGTGGACGTGACCTCTCTGGTTCGTATTCCTTATTTTGGAAAGAAGGGAGCCGAGAAATATGGGGATGTATTACTGAATATGGTGAATAACTATGTGAAAGAGAACAATGTGGAACGTCCTGAGATGCCAGAGGCCCCTAAGAAAAAGATAAAAGAGGAGGTGGTTGCCACAAAGCCGGATGCAACAGTTATAGTGAAAACTCCTAAGCAAGACACGAAAGAGGTGAGCTTCTCTATGTTCCGTCAAGGCATGAACATTGAGGAGATCGCTAAGGCCCGTGAATTGGTAACCGGTACGATAGCCGGACATTTGGAACATTATGTACGTTCGGGAGTAATTAGAATTAATGATCTGGTCCCACAAGAGAAGGTTGATAAAATAACACAGTATCTACAACAACACGCCGATGCCCCAAGCATTACGCTTATAAAAGCAGGCTTAGGCGATGACGTATCGTATGCAGATATCCGGTTGGTGATGGCCTCGTTGCATTGAGATCTTTACCTTTTGCACAAAGCACGGAAGTCGCAGTATTCGCAGACTTTCGTGTTTTCTGTTTGGGTAAAGGGCGTTTCATTCCCAAAGATTTCTTCCAACAGAGTTTGTAACCGTTCCCGGAATTCGTCTTCAAAGAAGGCAAAGTTATTGACTGGTATCTTTGGTTTCCGAGGTTCACCCATTTCGATAACGGGAGAATAGTTTTCATTAGCAGCCCGGTGAATATAGAGTAGGGCAGGAGCTACTTTCAGGGACTGCTGCCTGCTCATGATGGCTGCATACAAAAAGGTCTGAAAGATATAATTCGGTCTTCCTTCGGCGGGAGTGAACAGTTGTTCAATGTTTGTTGGTGTTTTGGGACTTCCTCCTGTTTTGTAATCAACAATACGAAGTGTATCGTCTTTGCAATCCATGCGGTCGATCGTTCCGCCTATCCGTATCTTTATCGGACTTTCAGGAGTATTTACTGTCACTTCTTCCTGTACCTTTTTTTCCATACCTACCATAGAGAAAGGTGCATATTGCAGGTCATTGCGTAACAGTTGCCGAAGATATGAGCCTATTACCTTGGAGTTTATCAGTTGCACTCCATTGTATTCCGGTCGTTCGTTGAGATCAACATGGAAGAATTCTTCTTTGAAGGCACGATCTACGTATCCTTGCAAACGAACGTCATCACGTAGAAGGCGTTCTAAATCTTCTTTTCTTATCTCTTTGCCGTTAGCACTTAAATCACCGTAAGCAAGTTCCGCTGAACGGTGGAAAATAGTACCAAACAGGGCTGAGTCTATTTCCGCACTTACCTCATCGGGAGTTTTTAGCCCGGCTACATAGCGATAATAAAAACGCAGGCGACAATCCAGGTAGGCATTGAGCGCCGATGGAGAGAGAGCAAATGCTTTGGAATTAGATTCGAAGTTGTATGTATTGCGGAGGCGATTCAATATTTCCGGTGTTTTTTCAATACAGATATCACGGCTGCTTTGTGGTGACTGACCGGCTTCAAGAAATTCCCGGCTGATGTCGTGTGGCCATTCAACAAGGAACTGTAACATAAAACGTGACCATTCTCCGCGGTTCAAGCCGTCTGACGAGGTGTTATATATCAATGTTACATTTTCTGCCCGCTGTATAAGGCGATAGAAGTAATAAGCATATACTGCATTCTTGTGTTCGATGGTTGTCATACCAAAAGCCTTACGGAGATTGTAAGGGATGAAGGAAGACTCACCGCTGGACTTAGGCAATTGCCCTTCGTTGAGTGAAAGCATGATGAGATTACGGAAGTCGAGATTACGGGTTTCGAGTACTCCCATTACCTGCATGCCGATCGCCGGTTCACCATGGAATGGGATATTAGCTGCATTCAGGATACGGCTAAGCAGGCGCTTCAAAGTATCGATACGTATTTGTAACTCTCCGTTCTCAATCAGGTTGAGCAGGCGATTTACCATTGTGTAGCTCTTGAACAATGACTCACGATAGAGTTGATTAAAAATATCATCCTGCTCCGATTCTTGGCGATAGAGGGTAGATACTTCTTTCAGTAACTCTGTGATGTAAAGACAGATTGCCCGGATACCACTTCTTGGGGTGAAGAGCAGTGATAGAAAATCATCCTGCTTCAGTTCTGTAGGCAGAGGATAGAAGCGATTGGTCTTTGTCAGTTCACGTTCCAAAGGTTCGGCTTTGAGAGAGATTTGGCGAGTATAGGGATGCTTTAGTACGGCCTGTACGGTATCATAGCTGTAACGACCAGTCTCAGAATGATAACCGGTTGTTTGCAACTCAACGACAGCATTGATAAAACTATAAACCGGGGTCTGTGCCAATGGGAATCCCATGGTGATATTGACGTTTTTTACTTCTGACGGAATAGAGTGCAGGACAGGAAGTAATAAAGATTCATTGCAAAGTACTACTGCGTTTTCTTTTTCTTCGCAAGGCTTTTCTTGAAGGTCTTTGTTTAACAATGTATCTCTGACCCATTCCGGAAGATAACGTGCCTGGGCATTTTCTGTGGGAGAAGAAATGAAACGTACTTTCTTGGGATGACGCAGACAATCGAATACAGTTTCGGGAAGTTCATTCGGAAACTTCTCCAGATTGCGAAGAATAAACTCGCCTGCTTCATGTCTTTGCTGGGGCAGACGGGTGTAAAACAAATCATAGTCCCAATAGAAAAGTGCTTTGCCTGCCTCTTGCAGTAGAGAGAAGAAGCGGGTTTCCACTTTGTTGAGCACATTAAAGCCTACGAATACATATTTGTCATACCGCAAAGCATTCGTATCAAGTGCTTCAATGACATTGCGGTAGAGCATTCCTTCGTAAGCAATGCCTAAAGAGGCAAGTTGTGAACGATAACTCCGATAAATGTCCCCAAGCTTATCCCAGAGAGAAATAAATTTCTCTTTCAGTTTGGTATGTTTTTCTATGGAGAAGTTCTGGAAAAATTGACGAATAGCATCCTCCTGTTCTTTATCCAGAAAGTCGAAATCATCCATAATATTTTTCAGATCCTGCAGATTGGTAAAGAGTTTATCTGCATCTACAAGATTTTTGTCTACATCGTCAAAGTCGCTGATAAGTAGTTCACCCCAAAAGTAGAAGTCGTCCAGAGATTCTTCACTTTTTGTCTCCTCACGAAAAATCTTATACAACTCACACACCAACCGGATGGGATCTCCCAGTTTCTGATCGGACAGTTGCTGGAACAATTCGCTAATGCTGACATAAGCAGGAGACCAGATAGGATGATCGGATTGTGAAGCCAAATGTTCGTTGAAGAACAAGCTGGCACGTTTGTTGGGGAAAACGATTGCTACACGTGATAAATCGTTTCCTATTTTGCTATGAAGGTCTTGAGCGACCAGTTGGAGAAATGTTTTCATACTTTATGATATAACGATTTTAGTTTCGTACGCAAATAATGCTCAAGGGCCAATGCTTTGCCGACAGCTTTCATTACTCAAATACGGCACTTTAGTAATTATTGTATTCTGAAAACTACCGGAATAGAATATTTCACAGCCACCGGTTTGCCTTGCTGTGTTCCCGGTGTCCACTTAGGCATATGGCTGACAACGCGTAATGCCTCCTTGTCAAGATAAGGATCAACGGACCGGACTACCTTGGGATCAGTGACATTACCTTCTTTGTCGATGATAATTTGAATGATTACCCGGCCGGATATGCCTATGTCTCCTTGTGCTATGGGGCCTTCATATTTTATGTTTCGGGCTAGATATTCCATCAAGGCTTTGGTACCTCCGGGAAATTCCGGCATATTGTCACAGGCGGACACATACGCTTCGTTGTCCTCAGGAACTTCTCCTTCGATGGGCTCTTCCTCTATTACGACCAGTGTATCTATTGCCGTGCTATCTTGTAAATTGCATGGAATTTCTCCCACCATTGGTATAGAAGGCGGTGCTGAAACATCTTTAATATTCGGAGTATCGATTTTTAAGGCTATATCTCCTTCCATCTCCATACAGATTGTTTCCGTTGTATCAGTTTCGGCAATACTGTCGTAAGTAGAAATATGATCCGGTTTCTTCGGACTTGTACATGATGTCAGTGGTGCTGTTGCCACCAATCCTGCAGATATACCTAACACTGTGATTGCTTTTCCTGCCATTCTTTTCCGTTCCAACTGTTGTTCCAGATAACGGACTTCCGCTTCACATTTGGGGCATGTGCCTAAGCACTCGCCTTGATATTGGCATTCGGAAGTGATGAATTCAATATCATTCGCTTCGGCTATTTGCCGGCGGATCTCTCTTAAAATCCTACAAGTCTGCTTTCCTCGTTTCATAAGCATTATCTGTATTTAAGTTCGGTAGGTAAACCGATCGAAATCGGACAGTCCGATTTCTTTTAGTTGATGTATACTGTTCTCTATATCTGTTTCCGTATTGTATGACGGGATGTGAGGAACGCGAACAGTGATTTGTTTCGCTTTTCCTTGTACCACCAACCAACGGAGATTCTCGATGACACGCGTATTACTTTTCCCGGTATATGCTTCGTAACGATCATTATTCATATCTTTAATATCGACGATATAACAATCGACCACCGGTAATAATCTTTCTATATTCTCTTGTGGCACGTTCAGAGATGTTTCAATGGTTATTTTCCATTCGGTGCCGCAGAGTCTCCTGAATTCACTGATAAAGTTACTTTGCAGTGCCGGTTCTCCACCTCCGAATGTAACACCTCCGTGGGTAGCAAGGAAGTACAGTTCGTCTATTTTAACTTCTTCATAGAGCTGTTCACAGTCATATTGTTTCCAGACTCCCTCTTGGGCAAATGATTGGGGATTCAGGCAATATTTGCAACGCAGGGGACATCCGTGGAATGCTACGAGTGTTGTCACCCCTTCACCGTCTGTGGTAAGCCGATGTCTGCTAATACCTATTAGAGTTGCTGTTTTCATTTCTCTTGCTATCAATTGCGTACTTTCTCTATTTTACCTTCGTCTACATACCACAGATAACCGCTGATATTGCTGTATCCCATCTTCGTCAGTAATTGCATGTATCCCTGCACCTGCTTGTTGTACTTTTTGTTCGGTTTACCAAATTTGAAGTCCACTACCACTACTTGCCCGTTCTGCATCATTACCCTGTCCGGTCGGCGGGTTTGCAATACTCCGTCTTCTTTATATATAATGGCACATTCATTGAACAATCGCCAACGTCCTGAGTACCACTCTTGTATTTCGGGCATGGAGAAAGCCTTATGAGTCACTTCCCGTATCTCTTCTTCCACTTTGCGACTACCAATAACCCCTTCAAAGATCAATCTTTCTATGGCCGTATCAATGTCTTTTTCCGTTTCAATAGCCGAGAACAGAGTATGTAGCAAGCGTCCACGATTGATAAAACGGTCTTCCGACTCTTCTTCCTCAATTCCTTTGATGAAGTCCGCTGAGCGATTGGATTGCCGGAACTCTATCTCATGCCGCATGGACTCCATTCTGACCGGCAGTTTCTCTGCTTTCCGGGTAAGCTTGTTGGCAGATATTTTTTTCTTCTCTTCCGAAGAGGGACAAAGTTCTCCTTGTTCATAGGGCTCTTCTTCGTCCCATTCTGTCCCATTTCTGTGTGCTACTTCTGGTAGGGCTGCAGTGAGTAATTCCGACATTGTATTGCGTTGTCCTTTTCGACTCCATACTATCAGATTTTTTCCGGCACGGGTAAAGGCTACGTAAAGCAGATTCAGATTATCCACCCATAGTTGCAGGCGTTCTTGCAGGTAGTCTTCCCGGTATACGGATTCCGCCATCTGTGTAGAGTAGTTGACGGGGACGATATCAAGCTCGTTGAATGGTGCTGCTGCCGGAGTACACCACACGAGCTGATTATTGGTCTCATTTTCCATTTTCCAATCACAGAAAGGCAGGAGTACTGTGTGAAACTCCAGTCCTTTCGACTTATGGATTGAGAATATACGTATTCCTTCTATCTCTCCACTGGGAATAGTCTTGTTGCATAATGTTTCTTCCCAAAAGCGGATAAAACTATCCAACTCAGAAGAATTACTTTGCAGATAGTCTGTTACAGCATCAAAGAAAGCAAACAGGTAAGCATCCTGAGCACTGATACGGTTCATTTCGAAGATACTGAATAGCTCTTCCAGCAACTCATAAAGAGGCATTAACCTTAGAGTCTTTATGTTTTCAATAAAAGCTTCCGGTAATAACTCTTTGGGTGCTCCTGTAAGCAATGCATCCAATTCTCCCTCAAAACCTTTAATTTTTAATTGGTAATTCATAATTAGTGAAGCCCTTGCTATCCGGTTTTCCGGATCAGAAAGGTAACGTAGTGCATCTATCATCATACAGATGGCAAGTGAAGCATCCAGCCGGAAGGCTTCATCAGATACAATTTTGTATTGCAGTGTTTTGTCAAAATAATCTGCAATACGGGGGATACTTTTATTTTTGCGGACAAGAATGGCAATATCGTTCTGCTTCACTCCTGAGTTCAGCAACTGTTCCATTTCTTCACCTAGGCTTATAAGTGTTTTTTCTGTGTAGTCATGCTCTTCATCCGGTTCAAGGAAAGAAACTTTGACGTATCCCATCTGTTTCTCTTTAGGAGATTCTTGTGCTACGTCCGAATAGGCTTTTTGCAACGCTTCACAGTCGGTGCTCAATTCATTCTTATACAGGGTGTTCAGGTACTCTACTGCTGCTGTAAATAGTTCGTTGTTAAACCGTATGACATTCGTTTCGCTTCTTCGGTTGATCTTTAGTGTTTCCACACGAATCGGAAAGTGTTCTATCCGGTCATTCAATCCGTTAAGTATTCCCCAGTCACCATTTCTCCAACGATAAATAGATTGTTTCACATCGCCTACTATCAAACTGTCGGCTCCCTGAGAGAGTCCTTCCAATAATAACAATTTGAAATTTCCCCATTGCATCCGGCTGGTATCCTGAAACTCATCTATCATTACGTTTCGGATATTCGTTCCTATCTTTTCGAATACAAAAGAAGAGTCACCGTCTTTGACCAATTGGTGGAGTAGGGCATTGGTATCTGATAATAGAAAGCGGTTATTTTCCCGGTTCAGTTGGCGTACTTCTTCGTCTATATTGGCCAGTAGCTGCACTTTGTTGAGATGCTGCATGGAGAGCCGGCAACTGTTTACGATCTTGTTATTCCTGGACCGGAATTTCTCTGCTTCGTTCAGCAAAGGCATCAGACTGTCGGCAGCTAAACGAAGTATATCTTCATAACGCGGAGAGGTTTTTGCTGCCCAGTTCTTCTCATCACTCAAACATTTTTCTACCGTTGTATTACGGATATCATCACCAAGTATCCCATTATTGAGTTTTCGAAAATAGCTTCCTATTCCGCGCGAACCATTCTTCAGATCGTCTGCAGTTAATGCATGTCCGTCCAGTTCTCCTTCAAACTGATCGTAGAAGCCTTTCATTTGTTCAAGGGCTTCCGTCTCCATTTCCTTTAGTTCACGACGGTAGTTTTTTATAATTTCCGGATTTTCAATCAGCTTTTGCCGAAGTCCTTCCCCCTTTTCTATGTATCCTTCGTCGAATATATTGCGGCCAAAACTTTTCACTTCTTCCGACACATTCCAGCGTTTATCATCTGCAATACGTTCATCGATATAATTCAGTAACCAGGCAAGCACGGGAGAGGTAGGGGCCAGTTTTTCAATCATGCTGTCTACTGCATCACTCAGCACTTCGCTGTTGTTCAGTTCGATATTCAGATTGGGGCTTAGCTCAAGTTCGCGTGCCAGGTTACGCATCACAGACTGAAAGAAAGAGTCTATTGTTTCTACACGAAAACGACTGTAATCGTGTAACATATAGCTAAGAGCTATTCCGGCCGATTTTCGTATTTCATCAGTTTGCTTTCCCGTTTCTTCTATGATCCGTTTCAGGTAAGCATCAGAATCCGGATCTTCAGTCCAAATACCATAAAGCTGGCTGAGAATACGTTCTTTCATTTCGGCCGTAGCTTTATTCGTAAAGGTCACAGCAAGTATTTGGCGGTAGGCACGCGGATTAAGAATAAGTAGTTTGATGTATTCTACAGCAAGCGTAAAAGTCTTCCCGGAGCCGGCAGAGGCTTTATATACTAAGAGTTCCATGTGGTTTCGATTTGTAGGCAAAGATAATATAAACTGAGTGCAGAATAAAATGAAAGAGTTTATTTTTTATGTGAAGGTGCAGCTTGTTTTTGCTATGGGATACCTCTAAACGGTATTATTGTCCTTACCCGGTGTTGTGCTTTGTCTTTCTCGAAAAGGAACATTCTTTTTCTCGGTGCCCTGTTTTGTTTTACATGTACATGTTATACTGTTCCACATGTACATGTCATACTGTCCCACATGTACATGTCGTACTGCTTTACATGTACATCTAAAACAACGTTGTCTACCGGGACTTCGTACGTTACTCTATGAGACAGGACTTTATCAATACAGGAGAAAGTAACGGCAGAGGTTATTAAACCCTAAAACCAATTAGGCTAAAATAGAATTTCAATTACTGATTCGTATTATTGGCAGATTGATATGTGATATCTCTTCTCTTTTTATATTTCAATTTAGAGAAACTTTGTTAAAGTGTAATAGAAAACAGGATGCATTTGTATGAAAATGCAAGTAAAATTCGTTTTAATTAAGAAAAAAGGTCAAAACTTGTTGCTAATAATGATTCATATTGATAGTTTTATTATCTTTGTCGTCCCCTTTATTCTATAGAGTAGAATGAAATAACAGATAATTGATAGATTAACTTGATGAAATTTAGAACAAGCCTGCTGATTACGGTGGCCACAGGTGCTTTCCTGTGCGGTCCTTCCGTTGTATTGTATGCCGGAAATCCGACTCCCGATTCTATGGGATGGTTCCGCAAGAAAAAGAAAAGTGAATCCAACGACAGTATTAAATCCAAAAATGAGTACGAGAAATTGACCGGAGATGGTAGCATCGTTCGTCGTGGTATGTTTAACGTATACCAGAAAAAGAACGATTATTATTTTGAGGTTCCGGCAAGTTTGCTGGGTAGAGATATGTTGGTAGTGAATAAGCTGCAACGCGTTCCTGCTGAATTGAATGAAGCGGGAGTGAACCGTGGCATTAACTACGAAAACCAGATGGTACGTTTCGAACTTGATAAAGCAACCAATAAGTTGCTTATCCGTCAGAGTCGTCCGTTGCCTCTTTCACCTGCCGAAGATGCCATCAGTCAATCGGTACGTGATAATTATATTTCTCCATTGATCGCTGGTTTTAAGATTGAGGCATTTAATAATGACTCAACAATGATGGTTGTTAAGGTGAACGACATTTATGATGGTACGGAAACAAGCATCAATAATGTGTTTACCAATATTAATTTAGGTACATCTTCTATAAAGAACTTATCACGGATCCTTTCTATTAAGTCGTTTGAGAACAATGTGGTAGCTACCTCCGAGTTAACAACGAAAGTAACAGAAGGAACCACTTCCGTATATGTCACTGTAGAAGTAAGCTCTTCACTGATGCTTCTTCCGGAGAAACCAATGACAGGCAGATTGGATAATGCACGTGTAGGCTATTTTACGAATCCGTTATTGAGTTATAGTGACGGGCAACAACGAGTGGATACAAAACGATTTATCACTCGTTGGCGATTGGAACCGAAACCGGAAGATCGTGAACGTTACTTGCGTGGCGAGTTGGTAGAACCTGCTAAACCGATTGTGTTTTATATTGAAAATTCTACTCCTTACCGTTGGCGTAAGTATATCAAACAAGGTATTGAAGACTGGCAGATGGCTTTTGAACGTGCCGGTTTTAAAAATGCCATTATCGCAAAAGAGGTTACAGATAGCATGACGATAGATATGGATGACGTGAATTATTCTGTGCTGACTTATGCTGCTTCTACAAAAGCCAATGCGATGGGACCGTCTATTCTTGATCCGCGTTCGGGAGAAATTCTTGAGGCAGATATCATGTGGTGGCACAATGTATTGGGTATGTTGCAGGAATGGATTACGGTGCAGACGGGTGCTATCCGTCCTGAGGCTCGTGGAGTGAAACTCTCTGATGAACTGATGGGGGATGCTATGCGCTTCGTAGCGTGCCATGAAGTAGGTCACTCTTTGGGACTTCGTCATAACATGATGGGGTCATGGGCATTTCCTACAGACTCATTGCGTTCCAAGTCATTTACAGACCGTATGAATTCCACTTCTTCCTCTATCATGGACTATGCCCGTTTCAACTATGTGGCACAGCCGGGTGATGGGGTGACGGTACTTTCTCCGCATATTGGTCCGTATGATATCTTTGCTATTGAATACGGATATCGTTGGTACGGTAAGGAAACTCCGGAAGCGGAAAAAGAGCTGCTTTATGATTTCTTAGGTCGCCATACTGACCGTCTTTATAAGTATAGCGAAGCGCAGGATGTACGTGATGCTGTAGATCCACGTGCTCAGAACGAAGATTTAGGTGATGATGCAGTACGTTCTTCTCTTTTGGGTATTGAGAACCTGAAACGTATCGTGCCGCAGATTATCCAGTGGACTACTACCGGCGAGAAAGGACAAACCTACGAAGAAGCTTCACGTTTGTACTATGCTGTTATCAATCAGTGGAACAACTATCTTTATCATGTGATGGCCAACATTGGTGGTATCTATATTGAGAATACGGTTGTTGGTGATGGGCAGAAGACTTATACTTTCGTAGAGAAAGAGAAACAACAAGCTGCATTGAAATTCTTGCTTGATGAAGTTCTGACTTATCCTAAATGGCTGTTTGATACAGAAGTAGGAGAATACACTTATTTGCTCCGCAACACTCCGTTGGGTGTAGTAGAGAATGCTCCTACGCTGATACTAAAGAATGCACAATCATATATTCTATGGGATTTGTTATCAAACAATCGTTTGATGCGTATGCTCGAAAATGAGTCGGTGAATGGTAAGAAGGCTTTTACTGCTGTGGACCTGATGGATGGTTTGCATCGTAGTATTTTTGCTACTACCGAACGTGGTGCAATACCTGACGTTATGACTCGTGCCCTGCAGAAGAATTTCCTGGATGCCTTGATTACTGCTGCTGCCGAAAGTGAAGGTGTAAAGATCAACAAAAAACTGATGGATGATCATTTCTTGTTGAATCATCAGGAACCTGCGTGTAGTTGTGATGAGTATGCACATCATTCATTAGATAGTGATCGTATGGGGGCTCGTCGCGAATTAAACTTCTACGGTTCGCAGTTGAATCGTATTTCAGATGCAATCTCTGTGAAACGCGGTGAGTTGCTTCGTATAAAAGACTTGTTGCAGAGTCGTCTGGGAACATCAGACACAGCTACAAAGTATCATTATAAAGATATGATTCTGCGCATTAACACTGCGCTGGGTTTGAAATAATCATTGAAATAGTAGCTAATTAAAATTATATTCGTAATTATTGATGAAAAGAATAATCAGTTATTTATTATTTTCTCTCTGCTGCATCATTGCCTTTGGAGCAAATGCAGCGGAAAGGAAGATCACAGGTGTGGTTATTGCTGGTGATTACAAAGAGCCTCTGATTGGAGCCTCGGTATTTGTGTCATCAGAGATCCTAAAGAAAGCAGGGAGTTCCCAGACTACTTTAGGAGTGATAACGGACATGGACGGAAAGTTCACTATCAACGTGCCTGATGGAGTGACCACTCTTCAGTGCAGCTATGTAGGATATGAATCACAAACCATACATCTGGTTGCCGGAAAAAGCAGTTATGAGATTGTTCTGCAACCGTCGGCGCATATGCTCGATGCGGTTGTTGTAACAGGATATCAAACGATTGAACGCCGCAAATTGACAGCTGCGGTTACTAAACTGGATATTACAGATGATAAGATTGGTTCGGTAATGAGTATTGATCAGGCACTTTCCGGCCAGGTAGCCGGCTTGTCTTCTATTGCTTCTTCGGGAGCTCCTGGGGCAGCTCCTAAGATCCGTATTCGTGGTACTGCCTCTTTGAATGGTACGCAAGACCCTCTTTGGGTGCTTGACGGTGTGCCGATGACAGGAACAGAGATTCCGACAATGGAAGACTTGAAAGATATAGACAATATATATCAGTCGGCTATTGCGGGTTTGAATCCGTCCGATATAGAGAGCATTACAGTTTTGAAGGATGCTGCTGCAACAGCTATCTACGGTGCGCGTGCAGCTAACGGTGTGATTGTGATTACAACGAAGAGTGGTAGAGCTGGTAAACCTCAGATAACCTTCTCTACCAAGCTGTCTTACTCTCCTAAATTCGATATTGATCGTTTAAACTTATTAAGTTCGGATGAAAAAGTAAATCTGGAACTTGATCTATTGGGAAGTGACTATACCTATCGTGAAAATAAAGGTGAAGTAGCACGCATCATATCTCGTTATGGCTTGACAAGTGCTTATAAGAATGGCGGATGGAATGCGCTTAGTTCTGATGCACAAAATGATATTAATAAATTGCGGTCAATAAATACAGATTGGAATGACATTTTATTCCGTGGAACTTTTAACCAGGAATACAATGTAAGTCTTTCCGGAGGTTCTGAAAAAGCTACCTATTATACTTCTTTAGGTTATTATGATGAGAAAGGAAACGTACAAGGAGTAGAAGCTAATCGTTTAAATATGGTGTTGAAGACTTCTTATAAGATAAATAAGATGTTAAAGGTCGGGGCATCGTTGTTCGCAAATAGAAGGAAAAGTAAAGCGAATTTAACAGATAAAGACGGTTTTACAAATCTTGTATATTATTCTCGTAGAGCAAATCCTTATCAAACACCTTATGATGAAAATGGTAATTATGTTTATGATATTGACATTCAGGGAAAAGGAGATTCTGATTTGATGTTTAATGTGTTTGAAGAAAGAAATAACACTTCATATGAACAGACTACTAATGCTTTGTCGGCTATATTTGATGTAGAGCTTCGTTTCAATGATAGATTTAAAGCTACTTCGCAAGTTGGAATGCAATTAGATGCAGTATCTAAGGAGTCTATAGCAGATCATGATACATATGCAATGCGTAAGGATAAGGAGTTTACTACAATTGCTTCTTTAGGCAATAAATCTTTCCTCCCTGATGGTGGAAAACATACAGAAGCTGCAAATACTAATTCTCAGATAAATTGGAAAACTCAGGCGGAATATCGTGATTCATATAATGATATTCATGAGTTTGAAATGATGGCGGGAACTGAAATACGTAAAACCTGGTATAATTCTTTGAATAGTACGGGGTACGGATTTGATCGTAAAACTTTAACTACCAAACCTGTGATTTTCCCAAATGAATCATGGGCTCGTTCCTATCCATTGCATACCAAAAACTATGTGGAGAATGCTTATGCTTCTTTCTTTTCAACAGCTTCTTATTCTCTACTACAACGTTATACAGTAGGAGGAAGTGTACGTTTTGATGGCTCTGATATTTTTGGAGTTTCTAAGAAATATCGTTTTTTACCTTTGTATTCATTCAGTGGATTGTGGAGAATCAGTAATGAGCCATTTATGAAAGATTTTAAGAAAATCGATAATTTAGTGATAAGGGCTTCTTATGGTGTACAAGGAAATATAGATAAAAGTACCTCATCGTATGTGATGGGAAACTATATGAATGTCAGTATGTTACCTGGAGTTACTGAAGATCTTATTTCTCTGGGTAATCCTCCGAATAAACGATTGCGTTGGGAGAAAACAAAAACTATGAACTTTGGAACAGACATTGCATTGTTTAACAATGCTCTGAATGTAACTGTAGATTATTATCGTCGTAAAGGTACAGATTTGATAGCTCTGCGCATGTTGCCACTTGAAACAGGGTTTCTATCGACAATGGTTAATTGGGGAAGTATGCGTAATGAAGGTTTTGAGGTAGCTTTGACTACTCGTAATATTAATCGTAATGGATTTACTTGGTTTACAAACTTTAATTTAGGATATAACCAAAATAAGGTTTTACGTGAGACTGTACCAGCCAATCAGACAACGCCTGGGCGCGAAGGCTATCCTGTAGGTGCCCTTTTTGCTTATAAAACCGCTGGACTTGATGAGGAAGGTTATCCGTTATTTTATAATAAGGCCGGTGAGAAAGTGACTGCCGAACAATTGTTGAAACTCAACAGTGCAGGAGCGAGTACCTTGAGTGCTGAAGAGCAACGTAACCTCTATTCGTATATTGGTTCTACTGATCCGTTATTCTCTGGTGGTTTTGTAAATACATTTAATATTAAGCGCTTTGAAGTGGTGGTGAACTTTATTTTTAATCTGAAGATGTATTCTCGTGTTGCACCTTCTTATTCTCCTACTAATTTTGATCGTGGAATGAATACTAACCGGGATATTTTAAATAGATGGTCGCCTACAAATACTAATACAAATTTTCCGGTATTAATGACTGATAGCAAGCGTAAAGCAGAATATACACAGTATTCAGAGTATCCTCTATATCAAATGTTGGATACGTGGGTGAAACGTTCAGACCATGTGAGATTACAAAGTCTTCGTTTCGGTTATAAAATACCTGAATCGGTTCTTCGTACTTTAAATATTGCTTCTGCAACGGTAGCTTTGGAAGGCCGTAACTTATTTGTCTTTGGAGCTAATTATGATAACTTTATGGATCCGGAAACAATGAGTAACCAGTTTGCACAGCCGATTCCAAAATCATTTACGTTCAGTCTTAATGTAAATTTTTAAACAGCTGATGATGATAAAGAATATAAAATTAGTTTGTGTCTTATTATGTATCGCAACTTTATATAGTTGTGACAAGTATTTGGATATCCAGCCTGTTGGACAAGTGATTCCCCGAACTGCTAAAGAATTCAGAGCACTACTCGCAGAGGCTTATAATTATGTACCGGAGGATAGAGGGTTGGCTGCTTTTCGTTCTGATGAAATGTTAATGGACGCTTCTCTTGCTACAGAAGACTTAAATTCATTTAAAGATATATGGATATGGAATGATGTGAGTGCTTCAGAAACTACCACCAGTTTTAAGTGGCGTGAATTTTACCGGGCATTGTTTACTGCCAACTATACGATTGAATCAGAAAATATGATTGAGGAAGGTACTGCTGACGAGGTGAGGCAATTAGTTGGTGAGTCTTATATGTTGCGAGCTTACGTACACTTCCTGTTGGTAAATTTATATGGTGAGCCTTACACTCATTGTGATCCGGCGACCTCTAAGGCTATTCCTCTTAAATTGAATAGTGATACGGAGGCTGTGCTAACTCGTAATACAGTAGGTGAAGTTTATAGCTCTATTTTATCAGATCTTGTAGAAGCCGAAAAATATTTGAACGTAGATAAATGGGAGTTGGGCTATAATTATCGTTTTACTACGCTGGCTGTAAATGCTTTACGCTCTCGTGTCTATTTGTATATGGGAGATTGGGCAAAGTCTTTTGAAGCTTCTGAAGCTGTGTTAAGTGTGAATAATCAGTTAGTTGATATGTCATCGTCGACAATACTGCCTAATGAATATAACTCTTCTGAAAATATTTTAGCATTAGAAGAAGTAATGAATGCTCAATATGTGCGTGCTGCTAAGGTGGCTACCTCGTTATGGAAGTTATATGGAACAGGGGATTTGCGTAAATCGAAATACTTTAAACAAGTTACTGCATCTAACATTCAGGTCATTAAAGGTGGAAGTAATCAGTATCGTTGTTCATTCAGAGTCGGTGAGATATATTTGAATGCTGCTGAGGCTGCTTTGATGACAGGTGAGGCTGCGATAGATGTAGCTCGTGAAAACTTACTTACTCTTATGGAGAAAAGATATACGGCTAATGCTTATGCAGCAAAAGAAGCAGCCGTAAATGCCATGGGCCGCGATGAGTTATTGCAGGAGATATATAATGAACGTACCCGTGAATTGGCTTTTGAAGGACATCGTTGGTTTGATCTTCGTAGGACAACACGTCCCCGTCTGGAAAAGACGTTTGGTGGAACAAGTTATGTACTTGAGGAAAATGATTCTCGCTATACCATTCGTATTCCAAGTGAAGCAATAGAAGCCAATCCTGGGTTGGCAAACTAAGTTGGAGGTATCTTTGTTATGGTTGTAATGTTTTTCATTTAGCCATAACAAAGACTTATATATATTTTTTATGTCTAATTTATAACAAAGATTGTTTATGAGAAAAGTATTACTTTTAGCTTTGTGTGTGGCTGCATCAGTTGTAGCGCAAGGACAACCGACCGTGAATAACAGTTGGACAAAGTCTCAGACGGGTATTCTTCCTATTGAGGATGTAAATAACAGTAATCCTGTAGCTCTTTCTGCACAGGGAGATATGTATGTAACGGGTTTATTTGCCGGAGATGGTTTTTCATTTGCAGGTACAGATTTGGCTCCGATTGCCGTGAGTTCCTACTTATTGAAGTATGGCGCAGATGGCACAGAAAAGTGGGGGGTAGCTTTAGCTGGTGCTGCTACTATTAAGGCTATAACTACTGATGCGTCTGGAAATGTTTATATTGCAGGTAACTTTGCGGATGTAGTAGAGTTTGGCAGTACAGATGGAAATGCGGTAGAGAAAGAAGGAATGAAAAAGGGCGATGCATATGTTGCTGAACGGGCTGCCGGTTTTGTTGCAAAGTATGATGTGAATGGTGTGTTGAAGGCTGTACAGAGTTTTGTACCACAAGGCTTGCCAGAGTTAGTGGCAGGTGGAATGTATGAACCAGAACCAGGGGCTTTATATTTTGATATTAATAAATTAGAATATAATAATGGAAAATTATATGCTTCAGCACTTTATACCGGATTAACTCAAAATAATGATTTTTCGTTTAAGGGAAATTATTTAGATATTATGGGATGGGGGATATATTCAGACTTATCTTCTGGAGCTGTATTCTCTTTAGATGAAGATTTGAATGTTAGTGGTATTATTGCTTCTATGGCTGTATCAGAGTCTCAAATGGAAAGTCAGATGTTTGTTAAGTCTGCCACATTTACGGTTGCAGGCAATGAACTTTATTCTGGATTTATGGCTGTAGGTAATGTTACATTGACAATAGGTTCAAAAGATGAGAAATTTGAACTAGCTATGTCTGAAGATGGTACTATAGAATATGGACATATTATTTCTGCTATTAATTTGGATAATAATACATCTTCTACCAAAAAATATTCAACCACTCATAGTATAGGTAATTACTGTTTTATAAAATCTATGGAAGTAAAAGGCGATGCTTTATTAATTGCTGGTTCATTTAACACAAAGTTAGCATTTGATTCAAGTAAAGAGTCTGTTTCTACTAATGATTTATACCTTGCTGTCCTAAATAAAAGTTCTTTGGAAGTCACTTCTACAGTAACCTCAAAAGTAAATGAAGGTGAACAGAATCAGAAGAATGAAGAATTCGGAGGTATGACTATTTGTGGTGATTATGCTTATATGATTGGGCATACAGCAGATGCAAAATCTCATGCTGCCGAAACTCCTCTTGCTTTCTGGGTTAATATCTCTAATGGTACCATGACTCAATCAAACCCTGCCAACCTTACTACCGGTGTAGCTGCTTTAGGAACTAAATTGGCTACTGCTCAGACAAAAGTTGCTAATGATAAGTTGGAAAACATCTTCTCATTAAACGAAGTTACAGGTGGCGGTGGTACAGGTATCTCTTCTACTGATCAGGGAACTGGTGTATCTGTTTATCCTAATCCGGTAGTTGATGTATTGAACTTTACGACTCCTTGTAATGTTGCTGTCATTAACTTAATGGGAGTAACAGTAAAACAGGCTGAGAACGTGTCGAACTTAAATGTATCTGATTTGATAAACGGACAGTATATTGTTAAAGTTACTACGGAAGATGGTACAAGTACTGTTAAAGTGATTAAGAAATAAAGGAATCTTCCTTTTTTGGGGAAAAATAGAAGGTTGTCTCAGGTAAAACTGAGATAACCTTTTTTTTATGATTAATGACTCCCAATTTATATAGAACTTATCTTTGAATTGAAGAAGAATAACGAGATTGTACACTTTAGTATAACAGGATTGTACAGTCTTGTCATACAAAAGTATACAATCCTGCTATGCAAAAGTGTACAGTTTTTTAGATGCTGATTATCAGTGTTTTATAAATGTATATTCCTATGCTATTTTATATGATTTATGTGTTAGGATAAAATCAATCAGGTAGTGCCCTGCTATGTGTAGAGTTCTATAGTTGAAAGATCCGAAAAGCTGATCATTACTCCCATAAGATAAACTGATTGCTCCATCAACAAAGTATTTTGGTGAGAATAACTTGTATAGTGTTTGATTCATAATGAAGAATTGATTTTGAATAAAATTAATATCATATTTAATTTTATTCAAAAACATATTTGATTTATTTAATTATCTATCTATATTTGCAAATATAATGATGAACTTCTAAAAAAAATATCATGAAACGTATCAGTTTAATCTTCGTTAGTTTATTTTCTTGTTGTTGCTTTCTTTGTCAGGCACAATTGATGCCATTGAATGGTGAGACCGTAACTCTGGATACCAAGGAAGGAGATATTAATGGAGAATTGCTTCTTCCCAATGGTGGGAAGACATATCCGGTCGTGTTATTAATTGCTGGTTCCGGTCCGACGGATATGGATGGGAATTCGGCTATTGGTAATATGAAAAACAACTCATTAAAGTTTCTTGCAGAAGGACTGGCTGCCAATGGAATCGCTTCACTGCGCTTTGATAAGCGGGGGATAGCTACCAGTGCGGCTGCCGGAAAAGAAGAATCTCTGCTGCGTTTTGAAGACTATGTAAACGATGTAAAAGGGTGGATTAATTATCTGGCTAAAGATAAAAGGTTTACTGGTATTACTGTGGTAGGGCATAGCGAAGGTTCTTTGATCGGGATGTTGGCTTGTGTGAATCAGCCTGAAGTGAAAGCTTTGGTTTCTCTGGCAGGGGCAGGGCGTCCGGCTTATGAAGTGATTGAAGAGCAGGTTGCTTCTCAGCCGGAAATGATAAAGAAAGAAGTTGCTTCTATCAATGAATCTTTGAAAAGTGGTAAAACAGTAGAGCAAGTGTCTATGTATGTGCAGTCTCTGTTTCGTGCTTCGGTTCAGCCTTATTTAATTTCCTGGTATAAATACAACCCTCAGACGGTTATTGCCTCTCTAAAGATACCGGTATTGATCGTTCAGGGCAAAAAGGATATTCAGGTCTCTGTAAAAGATGCCGAACTGTTGAAGAAATCAAAGCCTACAGCAGAATTACTTCTGATTGACTCAATGAATCACATATTAAAAGATTGTGAGACAATGGAACCTCAGAAGCAAATGTCTATATATACAAACCCTTCTTTACCAGTCAATGCGACTCTTATATCGTCACTGAATACTTTTATAAGGAAATATAATAAAAAATGAGTGAACTAAAGAAACGTCTACCGTTGAAATGTCCTTCTTGTGAAGCCCCACTGAAAGTAGGACGTATGTTTTGTGAGCAATGTGCCACAGAAGTCTGTGGTAGTTTTGAATTACCTTTATTGGCTCGTTTGCCAGAGAAAGAGCAACAGTTTATTATTGATTTTGTGAAATCCAGTGGAAGCCTGAAAGATATGGCCAAAAGTATGGGAGTGAGTTATCCAACCGTACGCAATATATTGGATGATTTAATTGAAAAACTAACTAAAATGAATATATGAAATGAAGAAAAGAATAGAAATACTTATTAATCCGTTTATTCGGATTGCAGGAATGCAGGCATTAGCCTGGGGGATACTGGGACTGGTAATTTCTACATTATTGAGCTGGGCATCCGGCTACCATTATCACGGCTTGCTTCATTTTGGTCCCGCTCCTAATCCTGCCTGGTGGTGTTACTTGGCAGAACATCTTATTGTGTGGTTAGTTCCGGCTATCTTATTCTATTTGGGTGGTCTTATTTTCTCACACTCTAAAATTCGGATTATAGATGTGTTTGGTACTGTATTGTTTGCTCAGCTCCCGATGCTTGTGATGAATTTGATAAATTTCCTACCACCCATGCAAGTATTGTCACAAATAGATCCTACGATGTCACCGGCGGAAATACTCTCTATGCCTTATTTTCACTTGGCAATAGTTTTGTCGCTGATTGGTTTCCCGTTTCTGGTCTTTTCTATTATTTGGATGGTGCAGGCATTGAAAGTGTCTTGTAATCTAAAGAAGTCTCATTTGTGGATAGTAGCTGCTATTGGAATTTTGGGTGGTGATGTACTTTGCCGGATTCTCATCCGGTTATTTTATTAATATAATGGTGGTTATTTACAAATTGGATTATCATTAAAGTACAGATCCATATAGATAAATGTAAAATTTATAAAGAATTTATGTTTTTCAGGTATGGGCATAAAAAAAGGAGCAACGCCTTGCTCCAACCTTTGTTAACCTTAAAT
>ERZ824598.1629-NODE-1629-length-26972-cov-16.804882_pt1 | contig 26972 bp, 26 predicted proteins | sample MGYA00519934_ERZ824598 | MGnify/ENA primary metagenome ERZ824598 (study PRJEB31778, sample SAMEA3449177) | human gut metagenome | biome: human gut; feature: human-associated habitat; material: faeces | place: United Kingdom | collected 2010/2012 ...
CCTCCACCGGACGTTATCCGGCATCCTGCCCTGTGAAGCTCGGACTTTCCTCACCCATTCCCTTTCGTCTGAATGGGCGCGGTCACTTGTGCTGCTCATAATGAAATTACCCTAATAATATACCACCACCGATAAATTCGCGCAAGATGGAATTCAGTGGAACATCATGTGGGTCAATTGGCAAGAAATAATCCAAAAACTTAAGCAGACGCTGTGCCTCCGCATATTCCGGACAATCCTTAGTCACCTGGAACAATAACGGGTCTGCATAAAGTTTCATAGCAGCCAGCTCATAAATCAGTGCCGAGTTAAACATCGCGTCTGCCTCTTCCTGATAAGGGAAAATATTCCGGCTCTCGCCGCGGCGGACGGAATCCCACATAGAAATCGTTTTCTGGGCTGTATTGCCACGGGTTCTTGCGTCTCTGATAATTCGGCGTAAAAGCCGTCCTTCCGTCGTTGGAATACGATTGTGGTGATCGATATTTAATGTCGTCAGTGCACTGATATAAATCTTATATTTATCCTTCTTCGGAATCGAATATGTCAGTTTGTCATTCAAGCCATGGATTCCCTCTATAACAAGGATATCCTCACTGCCAAGCTGCATAATCGGTTTATCGTATTCTCTCATACCGCTGATAAAATTATATGTTGGCAGCTGAACCGGTTTGCCGGCTAAAAGATTTGTCAAATCTTCATTAAACTGCTTCGTATCAATGGCACCAAGGCACTCATAGTCGTATTTTCCGTTGGCATCTCTTGGTGTATCTTCACGATTTACAAAATAATCGTCTAAACCAATCGGATGAGGTTTCAGACCAAGGGTGCGAAGCTGAGTCGACAAACGATAAGAAAATGTTGTTTTACCGGATGACGAAGGTCCTGCGATTGTCACGATACGGCAGCCGCGCTCCGCAATCTGCACCGCAATATCTCCAATCCGTTTTTCGTGCAGTGCCTCCTGTGTCAGCATCAACTCCTGAAAACCACCATTCACAATGATTTCATTTAACTCGCCAACTGTAGAAACCTGCATTTTTTCACTCCACTCATTTGCCATCTGCATCGTGTGGTACTGTTTTATGCTTGGTTTAAATTCAGGCATTGTAACAGGTGCCTCTTTTTTCGGAACCACAAAGACAAAACCATCTTCAAAAAGTTCCAGACGAAAATGAGTCAAAATACCGGTACTGTATGGCATGGCACCATAATAATAATCTGTAAAATTGCCTAAATGATATACCGTCATGCGTGAATTTCTGCGGTATTTTAACAGATTGCTCTTATCTGACATATGCTTTTTTTCAAACATCTGTCTGGCATCTCTAGTGCGCATCACAACTTTTTCAAAACGGATATCTTTTTTTACATCCTCGCGCATCCGTTTTTCCAAACGGTCAAGCAGTTCCTTTGTCGGTTTTTCTTTTGAATTTAAATGGCAGTAATAACCACTGTCTAAACAAAAATCAATCGTTATCCGGTCCTCTTCCTTAAATGCCTTTTCTTCCTGAATTGCCTTCAGCAAAAGCATTGACATACCACGTATGTAAGCACGCTTGCCATCACTGTCTTTTGTTGTACAAAAAGAAACCGTCGTTCCATCAATCACTTCATGGTATAATTCCTGAATCACACCATCCACTTTTGCGACAATAATCGGAAACTCATATTCTTTTTCCACCTGTTTACTTATATCAAACAGCGTAGTTCCTTCTTCACATGTTATTGTTTTATCTCTCCATGTAATTTCCATGGCAATTCCTCCCTTCCGTTAGGAAAACAAATTAGAATTTGTTTAAAATCCAGTTAAGCCCCGTAATCTCTTCTGTCAATTCTTCCACACGGGCACCGGCACCGGATGTCTTTTGCATATTTAATGTTTCCTGCAATTTCATTTTTTTATCTCGTTCATCCAGTAAAAACTTACGATAAGCGGTATCGCTCACTTCCTGTAAAAGCCGTCCGTATTCATACTCAGCCGGCTCATAAGGAGTTTTTTCTTCTCCTCTTACTGCACGCATCACAAGATACGGTTTTCCGGCATCCATACAAAACTTTTCCTTTTCAATGTAAAAGCCTATCTTATGAATCATCTTTCTGACTTCGCATAAATCGGACTGCGCCTGAATTACAAGCGTGGAAACCTCCTGCATAACTTCCGGCGACTGCTCAAGAATCCGGCAGACTAACATACCGCCCATACCGGCAATCAAAACAGTATCGACCTCTCCTTGATTTAACGCCTGCATGCCATCACTCAAACGGCAATCAATGCAATCACTAAGACCTGCCTTTTCAATATTTTTCCTTGCATGAGAAAGTGGTCCCTCATTGATATCCATGGCAATAACTTTTTTACATGCTTTTTTGGAAGCAAGATAAAGAGAAACATAACCATGGTCACAGCCGACATCCGCCACTTTTGCTCCATCCGGTACAAGCGAAGCATTCATTGCCATGCGGGCAGACAATTCTATTGTATGCTGCATTAGTCCAAATAATCCTTTAATTTACGGCTGCGGCTCGGATGACGGAGTTTACGGAGTGCCTTCGCCTCAATTTGGCGGATACGCTCTCTTGTTACGTCAAATTCTTTGCCGACTTCTTCAAGTGTACGGGCACGTCCATCCTCTAAGCCAAAACGTAGACACAGAACTTTCTGCTCTCTCTCAGTTAACGTTCCAAGAACCTCCACAAGCTGCTCTTTCAAAAGAGTAAAGGCTGCTGCTTCTGCCGGCACCGGTACATTATCATCCTGAATAAAGTCACCCAGATGACTGTCTTCCTCTTCGCCGATTGGTGTCTCAAGAGAAACCGGCTCCTGTGAAATCTTCTGAATCTCACGCACGCGCTCAACCGGAAGTCCCATCTTTTCCGCAATTTCTTCCGGATACGGCTCACGTCCCAATTCCTGCAAAAGCTGGCGCTGAACACGGATTAATTTATTAATTGTCTCCACCATATGAACCGGAATACGAATCGTTCTTGCCTGGTCGGCAATCGCTCTTGTAATCGCCTGACGAATCCACCAGGTAGCATAGGTACTGAATTTGTAACCTTTGCGGTAATCAAACTTTTCAACCGCTTTAATCAGTCCTAAGTTTCCCTCCTGAATCAAATCCAAAAACAGCATACCACGTCCGACATAACGTTTGGCGATGCTGACAACCAGACGCAGGTTTGCCTCTGCCAAACGTTTTTTTGCCTCCATATCACCGGCTTCCATTTTCATTGCCAGTTCTTTTTCCTCCTCGGCGGTCAAAAGCGGCACTTTACCGATTTCTTTCAGATACATACGAACCGGGTCCTCAATACTGACACCATCCGGAACTGCCATTTCGATATTTTCCAGTTCTTCCTCGGTTGGCTCATCTTCAACATCCAGAATAATGTCATCCTCAGTGTCACTTTCCGGCACCATTGCAACAATTCCTTTATTTTCCAAATACTCGAAAATTTTTTCGGTCTTGTCATCATCAAGCTCCATTCCCTGGTCTGCGAACACCTTCTCAATTTCACTGAGTTCCAGTACATTTTCCTTTTTCTTGCCCAATTCAACAAGCTCATTCATAATTGTCAGCATTTTCTGCTGTTCGTCTACATTTGTATTTTCCTTATCCATCTTTTCCTCCATTTCTGTTGTCAAACAACGGCTCTTTTAAAATGAAATCTGTAATGTCTGTAACTTTCTTTTCTCTTCCATAAGAGTCTGTAGTTCTTTCATGTCCGTCACATGCCTGCTCCGGTATTCCAGACTGTACTTTTTGATACTGTGCACAACTTCATTCAGTGCTTTCTGCTGTTCGGTATCTTTACTAATTTCTTTTAATTCTTTATTAAAAATTCCGGCTACCAGAGACTGCTCCTCTTTGCTTTGGAATTTACTGATAATCATGGCCGGCTCTACTTTGCCGGTAGTTTCATACTGCTCATAAATCATCTGCGCCACTTCGTGATACGGCTCATCCACAAAATCTTCGGCGGATAAAATTCCTTTTGTCTTTTCAAACAAAACCGGGTCATTACTAAGCCATGTAAGAAATACACCTTGGCTTTTTGCAATGCCGTCTTCCTTTTGTCTTGCCGTTTTCACCATGCGCTCCTGCCGCCTCTTCTCATAATCAATGCCAACCATTCTGGCACTGTGATAGGCAACCAGTTTTTTGAAATCCTCGGTTCTTACGCTATATTCTCTGCAAAATGCCTCCATGTAATTCGTCCGCTCAATTTCATTATCAAAGGTTAAACATTTTTTTGCCACTTCATTCATAAATGACGTTTTGGATTCCGGATCATTCATGTCATATTCTTTCATCAGGTTGTCCACCTCATAAAAGAAACTCGATTTTGCCTGTTCAATCCTCTCCTTAAACGCCTCCGGCGAAAGACCTTTCATAAATTCATCCGGATCTTTATACGGACGCATATTGATTACCTTGACACGAATCCCCGCTTCTTTCAGCATCGGAATCGCACGCATCGCCGCTTTCACCCCGGCGCCGTCACTGTCGTAGCACAGATATACCAAATCCGTATACCGCTTTAACAAACTACAGTGCTGACTCGTAAATGCCGTACCAAGGCTTGCCACCGCATTTGTGAATCCTGCCTGATGAAGTGCAATCACATCCATATAGCCCTCACAAATAATCATGCCTTCACCCTGCTTGCCGTGCACAAAATTTAACCCATACAGATTTCGGCTTTTATCAAAAACCATTGTTTCCGGCGAATTTAGGTACTTTGGTTTGGCATCCCCCATCACTCGGCCGCCAAAAGCAATTACGCGGTTATTCCTATCTAAAATAGGAAACATCACTCGGTTCCAGAACTTATCATACACGCCACGCTTTTCATCATAAGTGAAAAGTCCGGTTTCTTTGAGAACCGAATCCGGATAGCCTTTGGATTTTACATACTGGTAAAGAGGACTTCCGCCTTTTCCTGCAAATCCAAGTCCAAACCGCACAATAGTCTCCGGCTTTAACTCACGTTTTGTCAGATATTCATAACCAATCTTTCCCTGCTCACTTTTCAAACAGGCAAAATAATAATTGGCTGCTAACTTGTTGACTTCCAGTATCGAATCCCGCAAATCCCGGCGTTTTCTGTCGTTTTCCGAATTGCCTTTTTCCGGAAGTTCCATCCCTGCCTGCTCGGCAAGCCGCTCTAAAGCTTCCACAAACGTAAGGTTTTCATATTCCATTAAAAAGGTAAATACATTGCCGCCGGCACCACATCCAAAACAGTAATACATCTGCTTTGACGGGCTCACGGAAAAGGATGCTGTCTTTTCATTATGAAACGGACAAAGACCAACATAATTGCTGCCGGTCCGTTTCAGATTTACATAGGAAGAAATAATATCGACAACATCACTTCTTTGTCTCACTTCTTCCACAAAATCTTCTTCGTAATACATGCCCATCACTCCGTTACTTTTCTTCCCTACAACACAGACCATGTGCGAGGAATTGTCAAACTCTGGTATGTCGCTACCGCATACCGGTCGGTCATTCCTGCGATAAAATCACAGACCACACGCTCAACGGATGCCTCTCCGGATTTTAACATCTTGCCATATTCTTCCGGGAGTTTTTCCACATGATCAATATAGTATTTATATAACTGGCCAATCATATACTCGGCTTTTCCCTCTTCCGCTTTTGCAACGGAATTGACATACACATTTTCAAACATAAAAGCACGGAGACCGGTCAACGCTTCCCGCATTGTGTCCGATTGAATAATATCATTTTTATCCATGCTGTTACGAATCAAATCGTGTATCAGCGTATTGAGACGCTCTCTAAGAGTATTTCCCAAAATCTCGGTATATTCACGGGGAATATCCTCTTCTTTAATGACCTTTCCCCGGATTGCATCGTCAATATCTGAATTGACATACGCAATCTTATCACAGAGTCTCACAATTTTTCCTTCCAGTGTCGATGGATTTCCGGAAGTCGAATGATTCCGGATGCCATCCCTTACTTCAACCGTAAGATTTAATCCCTCGCCATCCTTTTCAAGGCACTCCACCACGCGGACACTCTGCTCCTGATGATGAAATCCCTCGGAATATATTTCATTCAGAATCCGCTCACCGGCATGTCCAAACGGTGTGTGTCCCAAATCATGTCCAAGTGCGATTGCCTCCGTCAAATCTTCATTCAGACGAAGTGCTTTTGCAACCGTTCTCGCATTCTGCGACACTTCTAAAGTATGCGTCATTCGTGTGCGGTAATGGTCTCCTTCCGGTGCAAGAAATACCTGCGTTTTCCCCTTTAACCGCCGAAACGATTTGGAATGAAGAATCCGGTCACGGTCTCTTTGATAAACCGGACGCAGGTCACATTGCTCTTCGTATGTATCGCGCCCCTTAGACTCATCACTAAATGCCGCATATGGACTTAGTATGTCATGTTCTCTTTTTTCTAAATTTTCACGTATTGTCATATCCACTCTTTCCTGCCTTTCGGGATTAAGCAAAAAACAACTACATTAGGAAAATTACAACATAAGGATTTTATTTCCTTTTTTTTCTTAAAAAGTTTTTGCAGATTTCTAAAAAATAGTGTATGCTAAAAGATAGATTTCGATTACATAAGGAGGTGCATCATGGCAAGAGGAGCAGGAAAAAACGGTTGGGCACTCTTTTTACTGATTTTAGCAGGTGTTGTTCTTGGCAGCTTTATCAGCCAGCTGACAAGCGGAGTTGCCGGCCTGTCGTGGCTGAATTTTGGAAAAAGTTTCGGATTAGCAAAACCACTTACCTTAAACTTAGGCGTATTGGTTCTGACTTTCGGACTGACAATCAAATTCACCATTGGCAGTATCATCGGAATTATTGTTGCCGCTATTATTTACCACTTTATCTAGGATTTTATCATTCCCGCTTTTTCAGATTGGTAAAAGGTACCGTCTTTGCGTATCAAAATAATCTGAATCTGCGGGTGTTTTTTTTGAAAAGCAATTGCCTTTTCTTCTCCCATAACTGAAAGTGCGGTCGCATACGCATCCGCCATCGCCCCATTTTCCGCAATTACCGTAACCGATGCCAGATTATTATCTGCCGGCATACCGGTTCTTTTATCCATGATATGATGATACAGTTTTCCGTCTTTTTTGAAATTTCTCTGATAAATCCCACTGGTAATAACCGCCTTATCCTTTACCTTTACTGTGCCATAAATACTGCTTCCATCGGATGGGTCCGTAATTCCTACCGTGTATTCCGTGTCATCCGGTTTCATGCCGATTGTCTGCACATTTCCACCTAAGGAAAGAATACAGGAAGTAACTTTTTTCTCTTTGCAAAGATCAATAATTTTCTGAGACAGATAGCCTTTTGCCGCCGCTCCCAAATCAATTGCCATGCCGGATGGAATCCTCACCTGACAATCCGAAAGAAGTTCTATCTTTTTATAATCAATCTTTTTTATAACAGCATCTTTTTGGGCTTTGTCCGGCACATGATATTTCTCTGTCGTAAATCCCCATAACTTCACAAGCGGGTAAATTGAAATATCAAACAACCCATCCGTGTCATTTCCATATTGAATACAAGCAGAAAGTAAGTCATACGTTTCTTCCGAAACTGTGACTTTTTTCCCGCCTGCAGCATTAATCTTTGAAATCTCACTGTCTGCTTTGGTAACGGATAAAGTTTTCTCTAACTGCTGAATTTCAGAAACAGCCGCTGTCATCGCCTGTTCTCCGTTTTCTCCGTAAAAAGTCAGATTCATAATCGTGTCCATGGCAAAAATTTCACGCTCTGTCTTCTTTTCCTCAGAAGCTGCACATCCGGGAAGAAGAATGATGACACACAAAAAAAGAGAAATCCATTGTTTCACTCGCATCGCATGTCCTCCTTTTCCTTTTTTGAAAAACGACAGCCACAAAAATCCTGCCGGTACAAATCGTATTCTCTTGACAGTTCAATACTTCTTTTATACCCATTTTTCTTCTTAAAATCCGATGGCAGGTAGTAGACACCGTAGTTTTTCGAAAGTTCTTCTCCTATCTGCATTAACAAATCCGCATTTTTGTGAGGGCTGATGGAAAGTGTCGTACAAAAATAGTCATACGTACCCTCTTTTGCATATTTTGCGGTTTCCTCCAACCGAAGTCTGAAACACTTTGCGCATCTTGGCCCCCGCTCCGGATCATTCTCATGCCCTTTTGCTATTTTTTCAAAAAGCTCCGGTTCATAATCGGCATCCTGCATATGAATTTCTTTTCCAAAAGGCACTGTATGCAAAAAACGCTTTAACTCCTCTTTTCTTTTTTGATACTCACTCGCTTCCGAAATATTCGGATTATAAAAAAATACTGTAATATCAAAAAATTCGTGCAGATATTCTAATACATAACTGCTGCATGGTGCACAGCAGCAATGAAGAAATAATCGTTTTTTTTCTGAAAACGATGTCAATAATTCATCCAGTTCTTTCTGATAATTTCTGCGGTTCAAGGTCTCATTCTCCTTCCATCAAAGTTATGACGCCTGCTAAATTTCCCCGTCTGCCACCGGTCGCACGGTGGGAAAACAGCCAGTCGAAATGACAGCAGGTGCATACGCCACTCACCTCAATCTGTTCTTTCGGGATACCGGCTTCTTCTAATATAATTTCATTTGCCCGCCATAAATCGAGCTGATATTTATGTGCCGGTTTCTCTTCTAAAATCTCCTGCCACTGCTCCTCTTTAAATTCTTTCTGAAAAGCAGCCGCGACATCTTCGCTCACTTCGTAGCAGTCTTTGCAAATCGATGGTCCGATTACCGCAAGGATATCTTTGGGATTGGAGCCAAATTCCTCTTCCATGCGGCGCACCGTTTTTTCTCCGATTCGCTTTACACTTCCCCGCCAGCCGGAATGACTTGCCCCAATTGCTTTTTTTACCGGGTCATAGAAAAATAACGGCACACAGTCCGCAAAAAAAGTCATCAAAACTACTTTTTTATCATTCGTAATCAATCCATCGATGCCAATAATATCCGATTTTCTGACAACACCTTTGCCACAGTCTTTTTCATCAACGCGTAAAATTTTTGTCTCGTGTACCTGATTACTAAGCACCACATTTTCCACCGGATAACCGACGGCTTTTGCAAATCTTCTATGGTTTTCAAGCACGGCTTTCTCATCATCGCCTCTTGTAAAACTTAAATTCATAGTCGCACAGTCTCCCACACTGACACCGCCTAATTTCGTAGAAAAACCGTGTTTGATTCCCGCCTTCTCAAAAAGAGGGAATGTCAAATATACCACACCATCTTTTTCATTTTTTATCATTTTTTCGCACATATTTTCCTCCTGTCTGGTATACTTATAAGTGAAATTTGTAATCCTAATTTCATACATGGAAAGGAGATTTTTAATATGCCTTGTATTTATGCCCATAATTCCTTTGGCAAAGAAGTACAAAAAATGCTTCCCAAACCACTTAAAAATACCATTCGCCGACACCCTGCCGCTTTCCGTATCGGATTGCAGGGACCGGATTTTTTATTTTTTTATCATCCCTTATTAAAATGTAAAACCAACCAATTAGGCTATCACCAGCACAGTCATGCGTTCGATGCCTTTCTTGCTTACGAACTGCCCATCATCCGAAAACTTGGAACAGACTCTGCCGCCTATGCCTATTTGCTCGGCTATATCTGTCATTTTGCGCTCGACAGCGAATGTCATACCTATATCATTCCAAAATCTACGGAAGCCGGAAAAAATCATCTGGTAATGGAAAATGAGTTTGACCGGTTTCTGCTGAAAAAAGATGGTTACAACGCCATCTCCTATCCTATCTGGCACATGATTCCAAAAGACAAAGCCACCATCCATGCCATTTACGAAGTATACCGCCCATTTGCTCTATCAAAACATAAAATCAAACGGGCTCTTTCCGGTATGCGTTTTTATAAGAAGCTTCTAACCTGTGGCTGCTCTTTGAAACGGTTTGTGATTCGTCTGCTTATGAAAATCACATTCCACTACAAACAGCTTGAGGGACACATGATGACACTCTGTGCCAAATCCTACGCAAAATACACCAACGCCGCCCTCTTAAAATATTATAAAAAATCAATTCCTTTAGCCAATGAATTGATTTTGGATTTTCACAAAAGTGTGACGCAGGGAAAATCACTTCACAAACGGTTTCACACGACACTTAAAAGTAACGAGCCGCTTGACTAGTCCATCAGTCCTAAATCCCTGCGGTACTGCCTCAAAAATTCATACACAAGCGTTCTCTTTTCGTGCCAGAAGCGCTTGCCGGGTGCTGTCACAAAATCCATCTGTTTCATATGACGGTAGGTATATTTTTCAAAATGCCTGCAAACCTCATTAAACGATGGATTTTCTTCTTTGGACGTAATCCACGAATCGAGCACAATTCCCATTGCTCCGGTATCATCTAACATATCCGCTTCCATCAGAACAACCAACTCCAATGGCGTTGTTTTCTCATGCAAAAGCCGCTTATTTGGGTGTTCTAAAATCAAATAACAGATAAAATCAATCTGTTCGGGCGTATACGGACGCCGTTCCAAGTAATCCCTGCAAATAGCGGCACTTTCTTTGGCGTGTCCTTCATCTCCCTGCACGGCATATCCTACATCATGGAAAATTGTTGCAATCTTTAAGGATTCAACATCTAAACTGTCATCCTTTAACTCTCTCGTAATGCGGAGCATCCACTGATAAACCCGCAGTGTATGGGCGTATCGGTCATATTCAATTTTGTTCTTACTCTTATCGCCCTTTCTGCGGTCATAGCTGTAAAGCATTTCTTCCACATACTGGAACATCTTGCGATGCTGTTTCATGATTTGCTCCATTTCCAATGTATTTTTTCTGATTTTTCTTACAAATCAGTATTATAGCACAGCTTTCCCCATTTGTGCAAAGAAATCAATACCAATGTTTGACAAAAGACTGATTTGTATGTTACAGTAAGCAATACGATTTGATTTAAGGAGTTTAGTATGAAAATTAAGTTATCCGAACATTTTACTTATCATAAATTATTACGTTTTGTCTTTCCTTCCATTGTCATGATGATTTTCACATCCATCTATGGCGTAGTGGATGGTCTTTTTGTGTCCAATTATGCCGGAAAGACAGCGTTTGCCGCAATCAACCTCATTATGCCGTTTATTATGGCACTCTCCGCCCTTGGTTTCATGGTCGGAACCGGTGGCAGTGCCATTGTGGCAAAAACTCTTGGTGAAGGCAAAGAAAAAGAGGCCAATCGATATTTTTCCATGCTTATTTATCTGACAATTTTGGGCGGCATCGTTTTAAGTATCCTTGGAATTTTACTTGCAAGACCGGTCAGCATCGCACTTGGCGCCTCCGGAGACCTTTTAGACTATTGTACTCTGTATGGGCGCATTACATTTTTATCGTTAACACCGTTTATGCTGCAAAATGTATTTCAGTGCTTTTTTGTCACGGCAGAAAAACCAAAACTTGGTTTACTCGTCGTTGTTCTTGCCGGTGTTACGAATATGGTGCTGGACTACCTGTTTATCGCCGTATTTGGCTTGGGACTTGTCGGTGCCGCCATTGCAACCGTCTGTGGCGAATGTATCGGCGGCTTTGTACCATTGATTTATTTTGCTGCCAAAAATTCAAGTCCGTTTCGCTTAGGAAAAACCAAATGGTATCCTTTTATCTTAAAAAAGACTTGTACCAACGGCTCCTCGGAATTGATGACAAACTTATCCAGTTCTATCGTAAACACCTTATTCAATTTCCAACTTATGCACTTTGTCGGCGAAAACGGCGTAGCTGCTTACGGAACAATTATGTATGTTAATTTTATTTTTGTTGCGATTTATTTTGGATATTCCATCGGCAGTGCTCCTATTGTCAGTTACCACTATGGCGCACAAAATCACAAAGAATTAAAGAATTTGTTGAATAAGAGTCTGCGTTTTACCGGTATCTGTGGCATTTTCATGTTCATACTCGCCCAGTTGATTGCGACACCCCTTGCCCGCATTTTTGTTGGATATGATGTGGATTTGTTTGAATTAACCAGACATGGCTTTCGAATTTACTGCACAACATTTCTTGTGTGTGGACTTAATATTTACGGCTCCTCATTTTTCACAGCCTTAAATAATGGACTATTATCGGCGCTGATTTCTTTTTTGCGAACCCTTGTATTCCAAGTCAGCGCTGTCCTGATTCTGCCCATTTTCTTTGCGATTGACGGTATCTGGTCATCAGTTCTTTTAGCAGAACTGCTTACCTTAGTCGTCACTACCATCTGCATCATTAAAAAGCGCTCCCGCTATCATTATTTCTGATGTTCGGCAAAGATTTTATCTACCGCCTGCATCGCATTAAGAACGGTCTCATCCATTTTGTAGCAATAATGAGAACCGTTTCTGCCAATCGTATATAAATTTTTTATTCCATCAACAAAAGAAAGTAATTCTCCCTTCTTTTCGTAGCTGCCGGCATACGCCGGATAAGCTTTCGGAACATACTCTCTATGATAGCAGACTACTTCTCTGCCCGATTCAATAAATCCAATTTTTTTCAACTCGGACACGGCAATTTTCGCACACTCATCTTCCGACAAATTCCAGAAGTCGTCCCCCTCTTTGCAGAAAAATTCAAGCCCCAGCCATAACTCATTTTTCTTTTTTACAAGATATGGCGACCAATTATTATATACTTGAATTCTGGCAAGTTTTATTTTCGGATCCTGCACATAAATCATGCACTCCGGAAAATTTTCAATGGAAACTGCTCCATTCGATAGTTCCGGCCACTTAATGCACAATCCCATAATCACACAATCACGGTATTTTAACCCATCGGCAATCGTCCGCAAATAAATCGGAACGTTTCCCGTCATATTGGCAAACAATGAACTTAACGGCATCGTTGAAATGACAACATCCGCCTCCTCAAATACTCGTTTTCCGTTTGATTTTATATAACTGATTTTTTTCAGCATATTATTATCTAAAACAAGTGAGTCTACCATTGCTCCCAATTCAATAATTCCACCTCTTTTTTTTATCTTCTCTGCAACCTCCTGCCACATTTGACCGGCTCCCAATTTGGGATAGAGAAAATATTCTGTCTGAACTCGATTTTCCCCATGCATTGTTCCCTGCTCACAGGAAAGATTTCTTAGAGACTCTCCCCAGCATTTTTCCATATAATCCTGCAGAAAGGTTTGATAAATAGTTTGTCCAAACCGATTCATGTAGTAGTCTTCTAATGTATGTTCTTTCCTCTTCTTTATTTTACTTTTTATTAAGCCACATATACATTTTAAAGTGCAAAAGCTGCCAACCTGATTTCTGAATCTTCGGTCAAACAAAATCGGATGACTAACATAATTCCCCTTATAATACAGTTTTAATTTTTGTTTTCTCTGAAACATACGCTTGATATAGTTTACTCCTCTTGAAGGCAAAAATTGATTCCACCAATCTAAAACTTTTTCATTCACCATAAGAAAACGATGTCCTCCCAAGTCCATTCGATAATCTTGGAAGTCTACCGTTTTTGCTAATCCACCAATTTGATTTTTTTCCTCTAATACAAGCACCTGGCAGGAATCCGTCCGGTTTAGTATCTCATACGCCGCCGTAAGTCCTGCCGGGCCCGCCCCTATAACGATTACTTTTTTCATATAGTTTATTTTCTTTCTTTATGCAATATTTTGTCATGATTATATCACTATTAGATAACTATTTCAATGTTTTTTTATTTTTCTTAGTGAAATTATATAAAATATATAAAGATATTAAAAAGAGTAGTATGTGTGCGCTTGTGTCAAGGGTTTGTTGTCACTTTTTTTATTTTCCGTAATTCCGTAGAAAAGCTTTGTATCTCGTGGTGTTCTCACTTATTGAGTGCGTAGCGGTATGGGCACTGAAACTACCAGTGCCACATACCGACGTACTCAAACCCACGAGTCACAAAGCTTTTCTACGGAATTACTGGAATCTAAAAGAACTGGCAACGAACAATTGTCACATATCCATCATTCCAAACTCAGTTTTTGTTTATCTTATAACGGCACATGACCTATCATTAAATCTACATATCAATTTCCTTATCCCCTTTATTTTTTCCAATGAAAATTATGCACTAACTATGTGTGCCATGAGCAAATTTTGCAATCTTGTATAAAATGCTTTTTTTCTATACAAGAAGAAGACAGCCAAAATCAGGCCGCCTTCTTCCTCTTAGTCTAATCAAATTGCAAATTCCACTTATTTGATACCAATGTTAATTTAGCGATATTATACATCTAAAATTTGTATCCACTGAAAACAGGTAATAGTATCGGAAACTCATAAGTCGTTTTTCTTTGGAATGGATTCCTCCTTACAAAATCTATATTTATAGGTTTTGTAAGGATTACATAAATGTATGAATGTGTACTTTAGCATACAAAAATCATTCTTTGTCCTCATTATCAAGTCCAAATTGGAGATAACTTGTTCCTTCTGTCAGGTAGGTTATTCCATCTGATGAATTCTGAGCAGATTTAATTCCCAAGTCCTGCGGTGTAATAGAATCGCTCTGTTGACATTTTTTCCATAACTCATCATCCGATAAATAGTTTGAGTTGTCTGTCATTATAATTTAACTCCTTTCCACTACGAAATAAAATTACTAATAAACATTAAAAAGATAGAAATAATAATAATCGGGAAAAAACAATTCACACATTTATTAAATTTGCCAAATCTTTTTTCTAAAATATCATTATTAATATCAATACACTGATTATAACGCGAGCAAATATATTTTGCAACTGCTTTTGAATTAGCATCTATCATTTGCCTTTTTAAAATTATTAGTGGTGCAAAACGTTTTATAGAAACACCTTTTAACAAATGTATAAGCTGTATCAAGGTAAAAATGTAGAGAGAAACATTTAATGTCAAAAATATGAAATATATAATAAGCCAAGCAAGCTGTGAATTGTTTTTAGGAAAAGAAAAATCAGAAATTTTCTTTATAATATCGCATAAAAGCACAAATAAAAAAGCATATACTGTTAAAATAATATATACTTTATTATCCAATTTTTCTGAACGTTGAACACAATGATCATATTCCACTTTTGTGGCTTCATATGATAATTCTTCGGAAAAATCAGTATGATTCTGGGAAGAATTGTTGTTATGTTTAATTGCAATGTCATTTGTTTTTTCGTTAATTTTTACTGTATATTCTTTCATCATTTTTTCAATCTCCTTTGTGTAATCTTGAACTCCAAAGAGAAAACATTTTTTCTCTTTGGAGTTACTCTCACCTTATCCATAACCTCATTATAGGCTTTCTAAATCCTTTTCACCTCAGTTAGAGAAACCGGAGCCAGAATTCCGATACATTATTTTGTTCTTATTTGTAATTGAAGTTTTCAACACTTTTCCAATCTTTTTGCCAGTAATCGTACAAGTCCAGTCAAAACTCGACCTTATTAACATTCCCCCCCACCTTACCAAGTGAAATACTTATACCAATCTTATCATTGAAATATTTCAAAAGACTTTCTTGAGAAATACCATATTGTTTAGCATACTCAGATAAATCCTTTTTGTCAACATGATTTTTATCAGATACGTATTTAACAGTTTCTATCAGATACGTATTTAACATTAATATCTAATTTACAACCAACCAGTAATTGCAAAAATATTATCAACACTATTTGTAAAATAATTACCTTTTTCCCCTTTCCAAGAGAACCACGGTTTCTATCCCTGTTGAGACTACTTTCGGAATACACTGCCTCCAGCTTGTCACTAACATTGGAACACATTTTATCGACGGATGTACCAAGTTTCTCCATGGCATTTTTAGCCGTCTTTCGCTTTCCAAACTGCTTTTTTGCATTGTCAAATCCATCCTTGAAACCTGTTTTGTATATAAAAGTTATTTTATAGGGAACAGCATTTCCATCTTTATCATAACCACCTATAATAACCTTTTCAATAACACTTTCAAAAACAGCTCGATCAAACTCCTCTAAAACACCATTGTTTTTGAGAGATTTTCTAAATTCATTTAATCGTCTTCGAAGGTTACATTCTTCTTCAGACTGTTTCTCATAATAATTTAGCTTTGCCCGATTTTGGGTTAACTCTTTTTCATAAGAAATCTCTGCCTCTTCGTAAATATCCTGTGCAATCATACCACTCAAATATTTATCCAGCAAATTCTTACGCTTATTTGTTATATTATTTATCTTCTTTTCCAGACGATGCATCATTTCTTGTGAATCATCTTCCTTCAAAGTTTTCTCAACTCTTCGTAGAAATTCCTCCAATACATCCTTGTGATCCGTGCATATCATGCGGTATGATTCCACAAATGCCTTTTCAATAACTTCCTCCGGCATACCTTTACACTTCGGACAATATTGCTTTCCATTCCTAACAAAATTATCACATTGCCATATATATTTCTTATACTTTGATCCACTATGCCATGCCCGCCTGCATAATGTAGTATCACAAAAACCACATTTCAACATGCAGCTAAAGGCATATTGTCTACTAAATTTTTCTCGTTTTCCCACAACTACTTCTTTTTTTCTACCACTGGTTCTCCTTGCACGAATTTCCTGTGCTTTTTCAAAAGTCTCTCTTGAAATAATTGGAATATGGTGATCTTTTATATAGAATCTATCCTCTTCCCCTCGATTTTCCAATCTTCTTTTGGAAATTGGATCTACGGTAAAACTTTTACCAAGAAGAATATCTCCCATATATTTTTCATTATTCACCACTCCCATAACACTAGAGCTGCACCATGGATTACCACGTATCGTATGGCTCCCCTGTTGATTCAACTCCTTCGCTATCATAGTGCTTCCAGCTCCGGCAACATATCTGTCAAATATATATCTAACAGTTTCTGCCCCCTCTTCATTTATGGATAATGTCTTAGTCACCAAATCGTAATCATATCCAATGCATCCCTGGAAGCCAACCAACTCCCCTCTCTGCATTTTCATTTTCAAGCCCTTTTTCACATATGCGGAAGTATTCTCCACTTCCTGCTGTGCAACAGAACTCAAAATCGTCATTAAAAACTCGCCATCTTTCAAGGTGTTGATTTTCTCTACCTCAAAATATACAGCTATGTTTCGCTCCCTCAGCATACGCACATATTTTAATGTATCTAATGTGTTACGAGCAAATCGTGGCAAGCTTTTGGCAAGTACCATGTCAATCTTTCCATCTTTGCAATCTTGAATGAGTTTCTGAAACTGCTCTCGATTATCCTTAGTTCCTGTCATCGCTTTATCCGCATACACTCCAGCATATACCCAATCCTTATTATTCTTAATCATGTCCGTATAATACCGAACCATAGAGTCATAACTCTTTATCTGATCCTCATCATCCGTACTGACACGACAATAGGCTGCCACACGCATACGCTCTATTTTTCGCGGATTTGCTAAATTCTTATTATTCTCTTGTGCCTTTATCACTTCGACTTTCAATGTCTCACCTCGTTTTTTGTGTTCCATTCGTAGTGTATATAGCCATAATACAATAGTACATTTATTCTGTCAAGGTGAAATATCAGATATAACCTGATAATCTTTTCTTATTGCACGCAGTATCTTTTCATACTCTTCCTCCGTAATCATATTCTTTGACTTTAGTTGCTTGAGCATTGCCAACTGCATACTATATCTTATGATTTTGTTCACATTCATTCGCATATCATTCCTTTTCTATATCTGCTAATAGCAAACAACAACATAACTTATTACCTGCTATTAGCAGATACTCCATATAATCTCCAGTTGAAATCACCGGTCACTGTGGTTAGCAGCACACTCTGGACTCGCACCATCTCCTATAGACCATAAAGGGAGTATCATTATCGTAGAACAGTCGCAACCACGGAATCACCACAATTCCTCTTTTGCATGGATGTTATCGCTCCCGGCATCTCACATCAGGCATATTGATCAAATGTATATTTCATCTCCATCAATTCATCCTTACCGATCCTGGCGCATCTGCGGCACGGCGCAATGCGTAACTGTTCCCTATGTCCAGTGAAGTCATCATATTTAATTGTCGTGCTCCCCCAGAAGAAATGTTTTCCTGTGTGGACACATCTAAATTATAAATGCCTGCTTTACTCTTGCAAAGAACACATATTTCGGTGTATTTCCACGATTTATCGGCGTATTTTTTATAAAGTTCTTTGTTTTATTCAACAAATATTTTACAAAATAAAAAGAGAAAAGATGATAATTACAGTTTCGATAACCATTACTCATCTTTTCTCTCAGTTTTCCGCCAATCCCACCAAATAAGGTCGGTTTAACCATACCTAAAATAGTACAATGCACCAATTTAATAAATTGTGTTTTTTTAACTGTTTATCACATTTTCCCATCATTTTTTACTCCAATCTGTCGTTAGTGCTGTCATACCATATCTACAAAGTATCTTTTTACCATTTTTACATTTTATAAGTATGGCTATAACATACTTATAGGAGGTGGCGCTATGGCTCTCAACCCAAAACAGTTTGGCACTGTTATGAAAAATGCCCGTATGGATAAAAAACTCACACAAGCTGAATTGGCTGAAATTCTTGATCTTTCATTATCATATTTGAAAGACTTGGAGCGCTTTAAGAATACTCCCAGCCTTGAGGTTTTTGCCAAAACCATACAATATTTTAATTTATCTGCTGATACTGTAATTTATCCAGATAAAAACCTGAACAACAGTACATACCAAAAATTACAAAGACATCTACTTCAATGCGATGAGAAACAGCTTAAAACTCTCCTCGCAATCGCAGAAGCTGTCCTATCAGTCGATGACACTCGCACAGACAATTCTGATATTTAATTTTTGCTCTAATATTCAAGGTTCGTTTTGTCATAAAATGAACCTTTTCTATTATTTATTCAACTGTTCAAAAATATCATTTGCCACACTATCTTTTTCAATAATTCCCATACCACACAATAAGAACAGACAATCTATATATCCCTGACAATAAGCCTGTTGAGCCTCTAGTGATGCATTATCTTCCAAGCATTCTATCCATTTCTGAATAATTCTTTGTTCGGTTTCCTTCATATGCTTCATCCGCTCTTTTCCAATCGCCTGTATCTTTTCCAATTCATTTTTAGCATTTTTCTGTCCTGGTATCTGAATTATTGATTTTTTCGATAAATTTTCGCCACGCAATTGTTGCATAAATTTCGCCACTTGGTTCCATATCTGATCACTTTCCATATTTTCGCCTCCATTCTTGTATGTAGTATTTACATATTTAGAATTGTTACACCACACAGTTAAAAACGGATTTTAATCACAAGGCATATTTCTTACGCTTGTAATATTTTAATTATTACACGTGTAAGATAAATAGTCAAGTTTTTATTTGACTTTGTATATAGTGGGCTTTATAATAAAATATGTATATTACACTCGTAAGAATTAGGAGGTGTCTACATGAGTGCATTACCACAAATATCAGAAGCTGAATATGAAGTGATGAAAATTGTTTGGAAGTATGCTCCTATTAACACAAATGAGATTACTGAAAAACTTTTAGCAACATCTTCATGGAGTGCAAAAACTATACAAACCTTAATCAAACGCCTTGTTAATAAAGGAGTTCTGACCTACGAAAAAGATAGCCGGGTATTCGTTTATTCACCTTTAGTGAAAGAATCTGATTATATTGATCAAAAAAGTAAATCTTTTTTAGAACGATATTTTCATGGGGATATCACCGCCATGTTATCCACATATATTGAAAATGACCACTTATCCGAAACAGAACTGGAAGATTTACGCTCTCTTCTTTCCAAAAAAGATCCTACAGGAGGTTCCACGCATGGATGAATTTATAACCCATTTTTTATTATGCAATATTGTTATCAGTATTATTATTGGCATTTTTTTAGTATCCAAGTGGATCTTTAAAAACACTCTGACAAGCCGGATGCAGTACAATTTATGGTATTTTTTGCTGGTTCTGCTTTTAACACCTTTTTTCCCGGCACAAAAAAACCGGTTTCCAGATTTTTTTTCCTGGCTCAACCATATGATCACATCACCGGCATTTCAAACCGTTCAAAATAAAACCGTAGTCTCCCCTGCAACCCTCTCCAATTCTTCTGACTGGATGAACGAATTTACTATCTCTGTAAATTCCAGCACTCCGACAATTATCAGAAGCATTTTGTTATGTGTATGGATTGCCGGTATGTTTGTAGTGCTCGTGTTGGTACTAAAGTCCTCACTGCAATTGCGTTCTTTAAAAAGATCCGCACTTCCTCTTCAAAATACCACTATATGCAAACTATATAAACAATGTTTATTCGAGATGAAAATCACAAGGAATATCCCCATTTATAGCACTGCTTTCCTAAAAACACCTATTATTACAGGCATTTTTAAAACCAGAATTTATATGCCAATTCATCTGATATCGGATCATCAGAAAACGGATGTGCGCTATATCTTGCTGCACGAATTACAACATTATAAACACAAAGACTCTCTTGCCAATTATCTAATGTTTCTTACAGCAATACTATATTGGTTTAATCCTATCGTCTGGTATGCGTTAAAAGAAATGCGTAATGATCGAGAGATTGCCTGCGATACTTCCGTTTTAAAAATGCTTGATGAATGCGATTATGAAAAATATGGAAATACACTGATTAATTTTGCTGAGAAGATTTCCTCTTCTCCTTTTCCGTTTGCTGCAGGTCTTGGTGGAAATATCAAACAGATAAAACGGCGTATCATTAGCATTGCTTCTTATAAAAATCCCTCTTTTCATAAGAAGGCAATTGGAATTATCGCCTTTATGCTGATTACTGCTGGAATTATAAGTTTTACTCCTTTTATTTCATCCTATGCTGCTATCAACGATCAATATAACTGGAATTATTCTTCAGAAAATATAACGCAGACCGATCTTTCTTCATACTTTAAGAATTATGAAGGCAGCTTTGTTTTATTTAATTCCAATCGTGATAGCTGGACTGTGTATGACATGGAACATGCCACCCATCGTATATCTCCAGACTCCACTTATAAAATATATGATGCGCTTTGGGGATTAGAGGAAAATATTATTACACCACAAAACTCCCTACTTATATGGGATGGAAAAGACTATCCTTTTGAAGCATGGAATACTGATCTGACACTAGATTCTGCTATGGCAGCCTCTGCTAACTGGTATTTCCAGACAATAGATGAACGTCTTTCCCTTACTCGTATTCAAAATTATCTAAACAAAATTGAATATGGAAATAAGAATATAATGGGCGGATTATCTTCCTATTGGCTTGAATCCACCTTAAAAATTTCTCCTGTAGAACAAGTGGAACTTCTGAAAAAATTACAAGCCAACAATTTAGAATTCCATTCCAACAACCTTCAGGCAGTAAAGAATTCCATTCTTCTTTCATCTGTCAATGATAAGAAACTTTACGGAAAAACCGGTACCGGACGCATAGATGACAAAGATGTGAACGGCTGGTTCGTAGGTTATATCGAAACAACAGATAATACCTGCTTTTTTGCCACCAATATCAATGCAAATAGTGATGCTACTGGAAATAGCGCAGCACAAATCACCATGTCTATCTTATCTGACATGAATATCTGGAGACAATAAAATTTCACATGTCTTTTAATTATCAAAGAGATTGGATAAACATACATTATATAATTCTTTACCCAATCTCTTTATTTTTTATCTTTTCGATTTCTCCTTCAATATTCTATATTGATACTCTGGTATTTTCTTGATACCACCATTTAAGATCTTATTTCCCAAATAACGGAAACTACCATCTTTATTAAATTTTACAGTTAGCTCATGAGTAATGACCGCCTCATTGCATAACACCATTTCGCAAACCGCATCCACGGTAAGAGTAACTGTTCCATTGGAATTATGTTTAATCTTTGTTACTTCCGGGATAGAAGTTCCAAAAAAATTAGGAGCATAATTAAAACATCCCAATCGCATCCAATCATATGTCTTTTTCTTTTCATTATAACTTGCATACTTTTCAATATCTTCTCTGGAAACAGGTAAATATTCCATGATCAATTGCTCAAATTGATCTTTGGGTATTCCACTTGGATATTTTTTTCCATTAAATTTCTTTTTATATTTCATAGCATATAAATATTCATATAAACCATTATAATCTATCTTTTGCATATGTTCTTGATCCCAATTAGAACATAAAATATTATTGCCCTGATACGCTAAACCACGAACGCATTTTCTTGATAATTTCCGCTTATTATCACTCATTGGCTTAATCCTGATCAGACAGCTTCCATCTACCATTTCCGTCACTTCAGGATATTCCGGCACACACAATTCATAGCAAAACCATCCTTTTCTCGAATATCTCCATTTCTTTATCCTTGTGTAGGAAACAAATGTAATAATTGGCTTACCATTATCATCCCACGATGCATTTGAAGCCAATAGAAACATCTCCTTTCCGTCATAAATAAATTTTTCTCTTCCAATGCTGCCCTCGGAATGAACTTCATAAATAACACCCGACCCTTTCTGTTTCTTCTGTGCTTTTGCAAGAAATGAAGAAAATCTTTTATAATTCTCCATATTAGAATAATCTTCAGAAACTGTAACAGAATAACCCTGTTGTTTTATCTTTTTAATCATTTTACATATCGATTTGTTATCTAAAACAACATTTAACGAATCTCCTTTATCCGCATTTCTATATATATGTTCAAGTCCCGACATTATCTGCATAGAATCTCTTGTAGCCTCTTCATTCTCTTGAGCGGATACCGGCAAGTCATATCCTTTTTCCAGATCTTCTTCCGATATAACATCTTCTTTTGTATTATTATTTGGGACACTTTTTAGCTTTTTCTCATGCTGACTTGATGTCTTTTTCACATCATTTGTCTTTTGACTGCACGAACAGCAAAAAACACAAAGAGTCATTACAAAAAGGATTAAATATAAAAATTTTCTCATAATTCTGCACACTCCTTCCTGTTTTCAATTTTTACCAAACCATTTATCCAAAACAGCCTTATCTTTTTTTACCACATAACCACTTCCTCCTATTCCCTTTACATCTTCAACCATACTGACAATAAGAATAGGTTTTTTGTTTTTCTTATCTGGTGTCATAACAGCAAACCACCCTAATTCAGTTCCTGTCGTATCACTCTGCGACTCTTTAATTTCAGCAGTTCCTGTTTTTCCTGCTAAAATCATATCTTTACGATGTATGGCGTATCCCGTCCCGTGTGAATCATTCACTACACTTTTTATACCCTCTAACACTTCTTGGGATACGGATTTGGAAAAGGCTTCTGAAATCCACTGCTCTGCTTTGGCATTTTCTTTATACAATAAATACGGTTTCAACACATTTCCGTCATTGCAAAAACTTGTGTAAATACAAGCCAAATGAAGTGGATTGACAAGTACCTGTCCCTGACCATATCCCGTATCCGCTAACCCTACCTCACTTTGAATATGCTTATTATTGGAGAACTTTGACTCCGCCATCTTTATTTCAAATGGAATAGATGAATGAAACCCCAACATAGATAATGACCTCTCCATCTCTTCTGTTCCGATTTTAAGTGCTGCTTTGGCAAAATATATGTTATCTGAATATATCAATGCATTTTTCAGTATAACGGGGCTATATGTATGAAGTGTCGTAACATGATATGTCCCCCATGTTTTATCTTTTTGCCAGCTATGTCCTTCATTTCCAAAATTATCTGTTCCGGTAAATGCTTCAGACTGTAAACCAATCGCCGCAATAACAGGCTTGAATGTGGATCCCGGACACCATACTTGTCTAAAACGGTTATACAATGGTTGTTTCTTATCTTTATTTAATCTATCCCATTGCTTTTTACTCATTCCCATTATAAATGCATTCGTATCATAGGAAGGTGTACTAACCATTGCCAGCACTTCCCCAGTAAATGGATTCATGGCAATGGAACAACTTTTGTCACTTTTAAAATTTTTATATAATTGCGCCTGTAAATCCGCATCTATCGTTAATTTAATGTCTTTTCCATCTTTCACTATTTTATATGCCAGCTGCTCTTTCTCTTTTCCTTCTGAATCAGCAATATATATTTTGCATCCATTTTCCCCCTTCAATTCCTTTTCATATACCCCCTCTAACCCCGTTTTTCCAATGACACTGGCATTTGTATATCCTTCTCCTGCATGCTTTTCTAAATCTTCTGCAGTTACATTTTGTACATACCCCACTAAATGTGCAGCCTCATCCTTTAATGGGTATTCTCTGACTTCTACATCCGAAATCATTACACCAGATATTTTTAATAATTTTTCCTGTCGTTTTTGTTCCTCAACAATTGTTTCATCCGGATCCAGTGCGAGTAAATCAAGTTCTTTTACTTTTGCAATTTTTTTAATCGGGACAAATGAATCTTCTTTTACCCATTTTGCCGTTAATTCCTTTTCTATATCTTCTGGTTTTATTCCCAACAATTTCGCAATTCTGACAATGGATTTTTTCCTATTTTCTAACTTTCCAGGTATAATTCCAACAGATGAAGCAACACCCTTTCCCGCAAGCATTCTTCCATTCCTATCCAGAATTTGACCTCTCTGCGCCTGTATTACGGACACACGCACTTTGTCATCCTCTGTAAGCCCTGGATAGATTACTGAATTACTCCATACCATTTTGTACTGATCATCTTGTTCTAAAAAAGCAACTTCGTTTTTAAAATCCACTTTTCCGGCTACTGTGTCAAAAGCTGTATTATATTTAACTGTTAAACTTTCTTCTTCATAATCTATTATTTTTATATTGATGTTTTTTGCTTCAATCCCCTCATAAATAGCAGAATTGCGCTTCACAAAGTCCTCTTTTTCAATGGTTTCTTTACTCTCATTTGTTATCATTTCATACATTTCGCTATAGTTTTTCTGACAAATGCAATTCATATATGACTTCAAAACCTGTTCAGGACTTTTGACAACCTCTTTCTTAGTTATCCCTTTTATAGTAAACAGGACTACACCAGCTATAAATATTATACTTAGCACCAAAAAGCCAACACGGATCATTCTTCTTTTTCTATTATGTCTATATTTCATAATTACTCATTTTCCTTTCATTTTTCTTTCATCCAATCTATGCAACCTAACACCTTTTTTCCTGTATGACCGGATTAACTTTTGATCTACAGGAATAATACACATACGAACACTTTCGCCGTATGCGAAATAAGGATAAATTCCTACTCCATCTCTATAATACAAATCGCTTGGTAGATTATAGCTATGAAATCCTTTTTCTGTCTGAAATATATGATCATATGCCTTTTTATTTAATTTTTTATACAAACTTGTTATCTTATTCTTCTCCATATTCGGAAAAAGCATTTTCAAACAATAAAAGCATAATTTCTCATATTTCTTATACATTTTTTCTGTATAACTATGATCATCAAAATTAACAGTAATAGCTTCTATGTTTTTTGTATGTTTTATAGTGTACACAGCAACAGTGGGTAGTGTCAGTATTTTCTTATTTTCCGTATATTCATAACACATATCTCCTTTCAGCCTTCCAAAATCTTGTTTATATGAATACCATGTTACAAGCGACTGAATATATTTTTTTCCATAATCTTGGTAATAGCAATAGTTGTAAGCATCTATAAAATCTTTAATCTCTATTGCAAAGTACAATTTCCCATTTTCCCTGGCAACACTGTTATTCCAATCAATATAACTCTGCTCACAAGGTAAAGCCGTGCTTTCTGATGTTTTGGTATCCTTTCGTTTATCTTCAATCACTTTTTCGTTTTTGCAGGCAGTCAAAACAAATGTACATATCGTCATATACAAAACCCATTGTACTATATGTTTATTCTGAAACATCTTTTACTCCCTTCTTGTTATTCTTACATTTGTAAGAATTAAGACCAAAAAAATATATATGTTTTATATTACACCTGTAAGATTTAAATGTCAAGATACAATATACTTTTCTTGAAGCCTAAATATATTATATCAATATACTTCATGCCGATTGGTTAATATATTCTTTTGCCTTTTTACAATCTTATTTGGCTTCTCAAATAAATTATAATAATTCATATACACATATTCCGGTTCTGATTCTTGATACGGCTATTGAAATTATTCTTCCGATGTACCTCGCTTCATTTCCCGTTGTTTAAAATCCTCTTTCCCAGCAAAATATAAAATATATTGGTCATCATTCTGTCTTCACCACTAATAACGACTTTTACATAGGTATCCGTCCATGTTACCTTCCAGGAATCCTGATGAACACTGCAACCATCATTAAGAACATAAAACGGATACTTTGTAATTATTCCTGATTCGTCTTTCAAAACCAACCTGGCATGGGTAGAACCAAATGGCCACTCTGGATCTCCTATTTGCTGAAGCAACAATTCATATTTTCCATCTGGTGATACAGAAGAATCAACCGGATTTATTCGATACTTTGTTGCGTATGTAAAGCTTCCAATCAGAGTAGCCATCAATCCGCAAAAGACACCAACTATTACAAATAACATCGGCAACTATAAATCATCTACCATATGCCAAACTTGGAATAATACAAAATCATATTCGTTATTATAATTTACTAGTTATAGTGGATTTTCCCCTTTTTTTGAAGCAATTACTACCCCTTCCATCTCCATCCACATCGCCTTTTTCTGCAGCACCTGTCCTTCCTCTATCTCCGGGCGGATGATTGACTTTATCACTTCTTCCGGAGCCTGTGCTTGCAGCAGATCCCTTATCACATTTCTTCGTATCTCACCGATCCACTCGGAAGAATAAATGTCAAGAAGCGTCAGCGAATCAAAGTTTTCTACAAACCACGCTTTCCGTTCCGCTTCCTCCCGT
>ERZ824598.1655-NODE-1655-length-26581-cov-24.491555_pt1 | contig 26581 bp, 19 predicted proteins | sample MGYA00519934_ERZ824598 | MGnify/ENA primary metagenome ERZ824598 (study PRJEB31778, sample SAMEA3449177) | human gut metagenome | biome: human gut; feature: human-associated habitat; material: faeces | place: United Kingdom | collected 2010/2012 ...
GTTCTCCCCTTCCTCCGATTCCCGAGCAGGGACGGGGGAGGGGGAGAACTCTTTTTGCGTATATATATAATGTCTGGTATCGGCATGTGCTGGATTCTTTGGGGTGGCTTGATTATTGAGCAGGCATATATCTGTATGAGATGATGAATTCTGCGCTCAATAGGTTTGACTGCTGAAATACAGTGATGCTAGGGTGTGCTGATAGGCTTGGGATATTTTGCTGTGAGGTTACAACCATAGTGGAAGTGTGTTGTCGTTGCGGTTATGCAATATATTTGTATTTTTTTCGTTTAAGTATATTGGTAACTTATATGAGATTAATATACTAAATCATAATATATATGCTGTTTTTCGACAGGCTAAGAAACATAAAGATTGCTTTGGCCTTAGTGGCAATCCTTATTGCTATAGGTTCTTTGGTGACATCTAATCATCTGGTTGCGGAATTGCAACGTGAGGAATCAAATAATATGGAAGTTTGGGCTGAAGCAATGAGATCGCTTAATACAGCGGACAGCAATACAGACCTTAGTCTTGTTTTAAAAGTAATAAACGGTAACAATACTATTCCTGTAATTGTACTTGATCGCGAAGGTAATGTTCAGACTTTTCGAAATATTGATGTCAGTGATAGTAAGGATTCGTTGTCCTTTATACGTAATATGGCAGAAAGAATGATGCGAGAAGGCAATTCTATTCGTATTTATCTTGATATGCCAGAACAGCAGATGGAATCGTATAATTCCGAATCCGGAGAGTCATCTACTGTAGATGGTGATACTAATAGATATATGGTTGAAGCCGCTTCACAGCATCCTTATTCTGGGGATTATATGGAGATTTGTTATGATGAATCCCTGATGCTTAAGCGACTTTCATATTTCCCATATATACAGCTTGGTGTCATGTTGCTTTTTGTTGGAATTGCTTTGTTCGCGTTGTTTGTATCCATGCGTGCTGAGCAGAACAAGGTATGGGTCGGTCTGTCTAAGGAAACTGCACACCAACTGGGTACACCTATATCATCTTTGATGGCTTGGACTGAAGTGCTTAAAGAGAATTATCCGGATGATGTTCTTCTTCCAGAAATGGAGAGAGATGTAAGACGTCTGGAACTTATAGCAGAACGTTTTTCTAAAATAGGGTCATTGCCTGAGCTTACTCCTGGAAATCTTTGTGAGCTAATTGGGCGTGTGGCCGAATATATGGATAGACGAACTTCAAGTAAGGTAAAGATTGCTGTAGACCTACCGGCTGAACCAATTGTCGTAAATATGATGTCATCGTTGTTTGAATGGGTGGTAGAGAATCTTTGCAAGAACGCCGTTGATGCAATGGATGGACATGGCAGAATTGATATAAGTGTAGGCGAGAGCGGCAAAATTGTCTACATTGATGTAAAAGATAATGGTAGGGGAATACAGAAGTCCCACTTCAAGACAGTTTTCTCTCCAGGCTTTACTACAAAGAAGAGAGGTTGGGGACTGGGACTTTCATTGGCAAGAAGAATAGTTGAGGATTATCATAAGGGACGTATATTTGTGAAGTGTTCTGAAGTTGGAAAAGGAACCACCTTTAGAATCGAGATTCCTAGGTGATATGCGCAAAAATGGTATATTGTCAAATTCTTTTGCTTTATTAATGAACAAATTGCAGGTTTTGACTGTTGAATAAAGTGCAATTATGAATCTCTATCGGGATTTTTTGCAAAAGAACAGGAAAAAGCTGTTTTGAAATACTACTTTCATTTTAAATAATTTGTATCTTTGCATTTCGAATGGAAAAGCTAGATAGTTTCACTATAGATTTGATGGATCGCAACGTGTGTGCGGTTCCATTATGCTATAATCTGAAAGATGATTTTTTTCAGAGAATGGAAGGCGATATTCTTGGCGGGACAGTCGAATGTCGTGTCACGGTAAGTGGAGGGCCTGCGCTTTTCAGACTTGGAATAGCTTGTGAAGGTGAGGTGAAGATTCCATGTGACAGATGTCTTGCAGAGATGACTTCTGAGGTGAGCAGTTATGATGAACTGTCTGTGAAGCTTGGCGATACATATTCTGATGAGGGAGATGTGGTTACAGTTCCTGAAGAAGAAGGTGTATTGGACATAGAACATATATTGTACGAATATATATCTTTGAGTCTGCCTATAAAGCACGTGCACGAACCTGGAATGTGCGACGATGCTATGATGGAGGTGTTAAGCCAACATCAGGCTGCCCGAAGCAGTTTCGAGGAAGATGACGAGAGTATAGATAGGTGCGAAGACAGTGAGGGCGTTGTTCCGGATGCCGGTAACTGTAATTCGGACTGGAAAGACAAGTTAAAAAAAATTATTGATAATAATTAAAACAATAGAAAAATGGCACATCCTAAAAGAAGACAGTCAAAGACTAGAACACGTAAGAGAAGAACTCATGACAAGGCAGTAGCTCCTACATTGGCAATTTGTCCAAACTGTGGAGAATTCTATGTTTACCACACTGTATGTTCAGCTTGTGGCTACTACAGAGGTAAGGTGGCAATAGAAAAAGAGGCCGCAATCTGATAAGGAGTTTTATAGCCAGAGGATTCTGAAATATGTCTTCTCCGGCTTCTTTTTTATTGTATTTGAATATCTATGGAAAAAATTAACGCTGTAATTACAGGAGTCGGTGGATTCGTTCCTAGCTATATTCTGGACAACGATGAAATGTCTAGAATTGTAGACACCTCTGATGAATGGATAATGGAGCGTATAGGCGTGAAGTCGCGCCATATTCTCAAGCCTGAGGAGGGTGTAGGTACTTCGTTTATGATGACCAAGGCGGTTCAGGAACTGCTTGACAAAACTCAGGTAGATCCAGACAGTATCGAAGCTATTATTGCTGCGACTACAACGCCTGATTATCATTTCCCTTCTACAGCTTCGCTTGTTATCGGAAATCTGAATCTTAAGCACTGCTTCGGCTTCGACATGGAGGCTGCTTGTGCTGGTTTCCTTTATGCAATGGAAGTTGGTGCCGGTCTTATAAGCACTGGAAGACACAAGAGAATCATTGTCTGCGGAGGTGACTTTATGTCTTCTATGACAAACTATGAAGATCGTACTACATGTCCTATCTTTGGTGATGGCGCAGGTTGTGTTATGATGGAAGCCACTACTGAGGAATACGGACTTTTGGACAGCTACCTGCTGACAGACGGTAAGGGTTATCCTTATTTGCACATGGCTGCTGGAGGTTCTGCATGTATGCCTTCGCATGAGACTGTTGACAAGCGTATGCACTTCGTATATCAGGATGGAAGACCTGTGTTCAAGGCCGCTGTTACAAATATGTCTGATGCTGTTGAGGAAATTGCACGTCGCAATAACCTGACAAAGGATGACATTGCATGGATCGTACCTCATCAGGCAAATGTTCGTATTGAAACAGCAGTTGCAAGACGTCTGGGTGTTGATCCTAGCCACGTCATGATCAACATCGAGCATATGGCTAACACTAGTGGAGGTACATTGCCTCTTTGCTTGTGGGAATATGAGTCTAAGCTCAAGAAGGGCGACAACTTGATATTTACAGCATTTGGTGCTGGTTTCACTTGGGGTGCTTCTTATATGAAATGGGGCTACGACGGTGACAAGTTCAGCAAATAAGGTATTTCGAAACACTAAAATATGTTTTTCTTTAAAACGCATCGCCTGAAAACGGTGCGTTTTTTTGAATTCATTTGTATATCTCCATTTGTAGTATAATTGATAATAAAGTTTTAAGCATGCATAAATCTGGATTTGTAAATATTGTAGGTAATCCGAATGTCGGAAAATCGACGCTGATGAATCTATTTGTCGGCGAGCGCATATCTATTGCCACTTTCAAGGCTCAGACAACACGTCATAGGATTATGGGTATCATCAACGAAGATGATATGCAGATTGTGTTCTCTGATACTCCAGGTGTGCTTAAACCAAATTACAAGCTGCAGGAATCAATGCTCAACTTCTCCCAAAGTGCATTGATTGATGCAGACGTTCTTTTGTATGTAACTGACCCTGTTGAGAAAATCGACAAGAACAGTGATTTTTTAGGTAAGGTTGCCAAATTGGATATTCCTGTACTGGTGCTTATCAACAAGATTGATTTGACAAATCAGAAAGATCTCACGGCTTTGGTCGAGGAGTGGCACAGTATATTGCCTAAAGCTGAGATAATTCCGGTTTCTGCTGTTGCAAAATTCAACGTAGATGTTGTTCTTAAAAGAATCAAGGAACTTTTGCCTGAGTGTCCTCCATATTTTGGAAAGGATCAGCTGACGGATAAGCCTGCAAGATTCTTTGTAAGTGAAATCATAAGGGAAAAGATTCTTCTCTATTATGATAAGGAAATACCGTACTCTGTTGAGGTAGGTGTGGAGAAATTTGAAGAGGATGATAAGCATATTCACATCAATGTCGTGATTTATGTGGAGCGTGATTCGCAGAAAGGCATTATCATCGGACATGGTGGACGCGCCCTTAAGAAAGTGGCGACTGAAGCAAGAAAGTCCTTGGAAAAGTTCTTCGGCAAGAGCATCTATCTGGAAACATTCGTTAAGGTTGACCGTGACTGGAGAAATTCGGAACGTGAATTGAATAGTTTTGGATATAATCCTGAGTGAAGATAACTGCAGGAACATGCAGATTAGTATTTCTTTCAGTTTTCTTGAACGCTTGATATTAATAATATATAGTGGGCTGTGAAGCCGAAATTTTAGTAATTGATTATAATATGGGAAATCTGGTAGCTATTGTAGGACGACCTAATGTCGGCAAATCTACATTGTTCAACAGACTTACGAAGACGCGCCACGCTATAGTAAGCGACGAAGCCGGAACTACACGCGACCGTCAGTACGGTAAGTGCGAGTGGGGCAATAAGGAGTTTTCTGTGGTCGACACTGGCGGATGGGTCGTAAATTCTGACGATATATTTGAAGAAGAAATTCGCAAGCAGGTTCTGATTGCAATAGAGGAGTGTGACGTTATTCTCTTTATGGTGGATGTTAAGAATGGTGTCACTGACTTGGACGAAGAAGTCGCTTCGATATTGAGGCGTTCCAAAGTTCCTACAATTTTGTGTTGCAATAAGACCGATTCCAATGATTTGAGGTATTACAGTGCTGAGTTCTATAAGCTGGGATTGGGTGAGCCTGTGTGTGTGTCTGCTTTGACAGGAAGCGGTACAGGCGATTTGCTTGACCTTGTAGTTTCGTCTTTCACTAAGACCATGGATGATGTAATCGAAGAAGATATTCCGCGCATTGCTGTTGTCGGTAGACCTAATGCAGGTAAGTCTTCTATTGTAAACGCATTCCTTGGCGACGAAAGAAATGTGGTAACTGACATAGCCGGAACGACGCGCGACTCTATATATACAAAATATGACAAGTTCGGATTCTGTTTTTATCTTGTTGATACTGCTGGAATCCGCAAGAAGAACAAGGTAAACGAAGATCTTGAGTATTATTCTGTCATGCGCTCAATCAGAGCTATTGAGAATTCTGATGTGTGCATACTTATGATAGATGCTACAAGAGGTATCGAAGGACAGGACATCAACATATTCCAGTTGATTCAGAAGAACCAGAAAGGACTTGTCGTTGTTGTCAACAAGTGGGACCTTGTTGAGGACAAGAGCGTAAAGGCCATAAAGTTCTTCGAGAACACAATACGACAGAGATTGGCGCCATTCACGGACATCTCTATCATATTCGCTTCGGCGCTTACAAAACAGCGAATTTTCAAGGTTCTTGAGGAGACGCAGCACGCATACCGAAGCAGGACAAATAAGGTATCTACTGCCAAGCTGAATGAAGTGATGCTGCCTATAATTGAGGCAACTCCGCCACCATCATTGAAAGGCAAGTACATCAAGATAAAGTACTGCATGCAGCTTCCTAACACGTACGTACCTACATTTATATTCTATGCTAATTTGCCTCAATACATAAAGGAACCGTATAAGCGTTTTCTTGAGAACAAGATTCGCGAGAATTGGGACTTTACAGGTTCACCTGTGAATATCTTTATCAGGCAGAAATAATCTAGAATACGGGCCCAGGGACGCATTCCTTTGGGCCCTATATTCTTTTATAAGGGATATTGCTCATGTGTGGTTGCTGAGCAAATTTGCTTTTGCAGAAATAAGTCTGCTTTTAATATTACTGAGTAAGAATTGCGATTATGAAAGTATTTAGAAACATCAGTGCGGTCAAGTTCATGCTCTTTGCATGTATATGTTTGTTTTATGGATGTGGCGGTGAAAAGAAGACAGATGCCACCATTGCTCCAAGAAAGGCTATGGAGGAAGCTCTGAACGCATTTTATTCGAATGATTTCAGTTCCTATGTCAATATGGTTGATTATGGTACGGAACTTGATTCTGCTGAGCGTGACGTTGTACTGAACATTATGTCGCAGTACCACGAAAGACAGAGCGCAAAGAAAGGCGGCGTCTCCAGATATGAAATCTTATCTGTCGATATGCCGTCCGATTCGCTTGCAACCGTCTACTATGATCTTTTTTTCGGCAATGATTCAGTTGAAATGTGTTCCGAAAAGATGATACTTCGCAATGGACAATGGAAAATTCGTGTGCGTGGTATAGACTGACGCGCACCAATCCCTTGCGAAGTTTCCTTTGTCCGGAAGAAAATGCTCTTTTGAGTAACAGCTATTGCAGTTTTTCTTCCTCTTCAGCTTCTTTTCTTTTCTTCTCACCGATGAGCTGGAAGTCTTTTGGTCTCAGAACGAAATTAGAACCGAGATATTTGTCGCGCACAATCTGGTTTTCTGCAAGTTCCGTAGGTGTGCCTTTAAATAATATTCGTCCTTCGAAAAGCAGATAAGCGCGGTCTGTGATACACAATGTTTCCTGCACATTGTGGTCCGTTATAAGAATTCCTATATTGCGGTCTTTCAGTTTCCACACTATATACTGGATGTCCTCTACAGCGATAGGGTCTACACCGGCAAACGGTTCGTCGAGCATTATAAATTTAGGGTCGATGGCAAGACATCTTGCAATCTCTGTTCTTCGGCGCTCTCCACCCGACAGCTGATTACCTCTGTTTTTTCTCACCTTCTGAAGTCTGAACTCTTCAATCAGGCTTTCCAGTTTCTCTTTCTGGTAATCGAGCGGTTTACCCGTCATTTCCAGAACTGTGGCAATGTTGTCTTCAACGCTCATGGTTCTGAACACCGATGCTTCCTGTGCCAGATAGCCCACACCGCACTGAGCTCTCTTGTATACTGGATACTTGGTGATTTCCTTGTCATTCAGAAACACCTTGCCTCCGTTGGGCACAACAAGTCCAGTAGTCATATAGAACGAAGTAGTCTTGCCGGCACCGTTAGGTCCGAGCAGTCCTACGATTTCTCCTTGTCTCACGTGGATTGACACATCGTTGACAACAGTTCGTTTGCCGTACGTCTTGTACAGATGTCTGGTGTACAGAGTCCTTTTTTCTTCCGAATATTCAGGCACCTCCGTATCACCGGCGTTAGACTGCTTGTTGAGCATTCTGTCTTCAGCCATTTCGTCAGCGATGTTCTTCTCTACGTTTTCGGTATTCTGTTCTGTTGATGACATGAGTGTTGTTTAATTTGTAATGTTTGAAAAACGTTTTCAGTCGCAAAAGTACTAATTGTTTATCTAATTGTCGTTCTGTGGGTCAAAAAACTAAGTTAAAAGTTAAGCGTTAGACCTTTATTTGTTACTTTTGCATCAATAAAAAAGTGAAAATGTTGACGTTGAAGAAAAGTTTAACAGGTATTGGACGGTATGTTATGCTGATGGGCAGGGTGCTGACACGCCCCGACCGTTTGCGCATGTTTCGCCGTCAGTATATAACTGAGATGTATCAACTCGGTTATAACTCTGTAGGTATAGTGCTCATAATCTCCTTTTTTATCGGAGCTGTCATTTGCCTTCAGATAAAGCTCAATATACAAAGCCCTTGGATGCCCCGAATGGTTACAGGTTACACCACCCGCGAAATTATGCTTCTGGAGTTCTCCTCGTCCATCATGTGTCTGATTCTTGCCGGCAAGGTCGGGTCCAACATTGCTTCAGAACTTGGTACCATGAGGATCACGCAGCAGATTGATGCTCTTGACATCATGGGAGTCAATTCCGCCAATTATCTTATTCTTCCAAAGATTATGGGATTGATGACCATCATGCCTATACTGGTAACATTCAGCGTGGCCTCGGGCATAATCGGAGCATATTGCACATCTTTTATGGGTACGACCACGGTTTCCGAACTTACAGAAGGATTTCACTATGAGTTCAATCAATGGTTCTTCTGGTGCGGTATGATAAAGGCTGTCGTATATGCATTCATAATAACAAGTGTGTCCGCCTATAAAGGATATACCGTCGAAGGCGGTTCTGTCGAGGTCGGTGCTTCCAGTACCGATGCTGTAGTCACAAGCAGCATCCTTATTTTGTTCGCGGACATATTCTTAACAAACATATTGACATGATAGAAATCCTTCATTTATATAAATCCTTTGGCGATAAGGAAGTTCTAAAGGACATAAACGCACGCTTCGACAATGGAAAGGTGAACCTTATAATAGGTCAGAGCGGAAGCGGAAAGACTGTCCTTATAAAGAACATCGTCGGCCTTCTCGAGCCTACAGCCGGTCATATCAAATACGACGGCCGCGATTATTGCACCATGCTTAAGAAGGAGAAAATCATGCTTCGCCGCGAGATGGGAATGATATTCCAGAGCGCCGCCTTGTTCGATTCCATGTCGGTTCTCGACAATGTCAGATTCCCTCTAGACATGTTCTCTACAGAACCTTACCGCCAGCGTGTAGAGCGTGCACAGTTTTGCCTGGAGAGGGTAAATCTTGCCGATGCCGGATCTAAGTTCCCAGGCGAAATCAGTGGAGGTATGCAGAAGCGAGTTGCCATTGCGCGTGCCATCGCCATGCAGCCTAAGTATCTTTTCTGCGATGAGCCGAACTCTGGTCTCGACCCTAAGACATCAATAGTTATCGACGAGCTCATACACGGCATTACAGAAGAGTTCAACATGACCACAATCGTCAATACTCACGACATGAACTCTGTCATGGGCATAGGCGACAACATCCTCTTTATCTGCGACGGCCGTGCAGAGTGGCAGGGTTCTAACAAGGAAATCATCCACTCCGACAACAAGAAACTCAATGATTTCATTTTTGCTTCAGATATATTGCGCAAGATGAAGCAGGCAGAAGAAGCTTAGTCGTAATAGTCCGTTTTAACAATCTTCTTTGTCTGTACTAACGTTAAGCGTTGTCCGTATTAACAATACATCGTTGTGTTGTTAACGCGGATGGCGTTTTTTTCGTTTACACTCCGCAAGACATGTTTCTACGCATTTCCTTTTTCCCTGTGATTGCATCTTGCACAATACCGACATCTATTCTTTCTCAACCCTGTGCCTCTTCAGATGTTCTCCGTCCTCATGCTTTTCACCTCTTTTATACATTGAATCAATTAATTGACTTGATATTCTTGGCGGAAAAGGATAACTTTGCACCCAAATTTTAAAGTGGAAAGTTTTGGTTTCGATAGAAAAATTGGGTGTTGAATTTGGAACAACACCATTATTCCAGGATGTAAATTTTGTAATCAATCCTAAAGACAAGATAGCACTTGTCGGCAAAAACGGTGCCGGCAAGTCGACCATGTTGAAAATCATAGCAGGTATTCAGCGCCCAACATCGGGTACAGTGTCGTTGCAGAAAGGCATAACCGTGGGCTATCTTCCTCAGGTCATGGTGCTCAGCGACGGACGCACCGTATTGGAAGAGGCCGAAACTGCATTTGCCGACATAAGCCGCATGCAGGAGGAGCTCGACAAGATGAACCAGATGTTGGCCGAGCGCACTGACTATGACTCTGAAGAATATATGGCATTGGTCGAAAAATTCACCCACGAGAACGACCGTTTCATGATGATGGGCGGACACAACTACCGCGCAGAACTCGAGCGTACATTGGTCGGCCTTGGATTCAAGCGCGAAGATTTCAACCGTCCTACATCTGAATTCAGCGGAGGATGGCGCATGCGTATCGAATTGGCCAAGCTGCTTTTGCTGAAACCCGACCTTCTTCTTCTCGACGAGCCTACCAACCATCTCGACATCGGCAGTATCCAGTGGCTCGAAGTATTCCTTTCAAACAGAGCCAATGCCGTAGTGCTGGTCAGCCACGACCGTGCATTCATCAATCATGTTACAAACCGTACTGTCGAAATCTCGTGCGGACGCATTTATGACTATAAGGTCAAGTACGACGACTATGTAGCACTCCGTGCCGAGCGCCATGAACAGCAGCTTCGTGCATACGAGAATCAGCAGAAGGAAATAGCTGAGATAAAGGACTTCATAGAACGTTTCAGATACAAGCCTACAAAATCCAACCAGGTGCAGAGCCGCATCAAGCAGTTGGAGAAGATTATTCCTATAGAAGTCGACGAGGTAGACAACTCTGCCATGCACCTCAAGTTCCCGCCGTGCCTGCGCAGCGGAGATTTCCCAGTGATATGCAAGGACGTAGCCAAAAGCTACGGCGACCACAATATCTTCCACGACGTGAATCTTACAATAAAGCGTGGTGAAAAGGTTGCTTTCGTCGGCAACAACGGTGAAGGTAAGTCAACCCTCGTCAAGTGCATAATGAACGAAATACCATTCGATGGTACGCTCAAGATAGGCCACAACGTACAGATTGGCTATTTCGCCCAGAATCAGGCACAGCTTCTCGATGGCGACATCACAGTGTTCGACACTATTGACCGTATAGCCAAAGGCGATGTGCGGTTGAAGATACGCGACATCCTCGGAGCCTTCATGTTCGGAGGCGAAGCTGCCGACAAGTATGTACGAGTGCTTTCCGGTGGCGAGCGCAGTCGTCTTGCAATGCTGGTGCTTCTTCTCAATCCTGTTAATTTCCTCATTCTCGACGAGCCTACCAACCATCTTGACCTTCGTTCGAAGGATGTTCTCAAGAATGCTATAAAGAATTTCGACGGAACGGTAATCGTTGTCAGCCACGACCGAGATTTCCTCGATGGACTTGTCGATAAGGTATACGAGTTCGGTGGCGGTCAGGTGCGTGAGCACATCGGCGGCATTTACGATTTCCTGCGCGAGAAGTATGCTGCACTGGAGAATCAGTATGTTAAGATGTCTTCAGACGGAAGTCCTTCGTCATCTTCTTCAGCTTCTGCTCAGGAAAAGAGTGCGCCCGTTTCAGGAGGAAGGTCTTCCTACGAAGCCGACAAGGAACGTGCCCGTGCCGTGAAGCGTTTGGAGAAGGCCGTTGCGGAGAAGGAAGCCGCCATCGCTAAGTTGGAAAACGAGATTGCCGAGATGGAACAGCAGATGTCCTCAGCCGATTCCAATGTCGGTGCCGACCTTTTCGGAAAGTATGCCGACTTGAAGAAGCGTCTCGATGAAGCCATCGAAGAGTGGGAACAGTTGTCTACGCAGTTGGAAACATCAAAATAATGATTACTATATTAAATTACTAAACAATGAAAATCAAACACTTTATTCCTTTTTTTGCTATGGCATTAATGGGTTGTGCCGGTTCTCCTGAACAGGGTATCGGTATAAAGATGGAGAACATGGATACATCCGTTGCTCCAGGAACAGATTTCTACCAGTATGCATGCGGAGGATGGATCAAGAACAATCCTCTCAAGCCTGAGTATCCGCGTTTCGGCAGTTTCGACGAAGTTGCTGAAACCAATCGCGAGCAGATCAAATCTCTCATCGAGGACTTGGCTGCCGAGAAACATGAAAACGGAAGTGTTGGCCAGAAGATAGGCGACCTCTACGCTCTTCTCATGGATTCTGTCCGTTTGAACAAGGATGGATATGCTCCTATCAAGAACGACATCGAGCGCATCAAGGCCATCAAGGACCGCTCTGAGGTAATGCCTCTCATGGCCGAGCTGAGCATCAAGGGCTCCAGCGAACTTTTCGCCATGTATATCGAAGCTGACATGATGGACAGCAAGAAGAACCTCGTGCAGATCTACCAGTCTGGTCTTACACTCGGTCAGAAAGAATACTATCTGAACGACGACGAGGCAATGACAAAGATGCGTGAGGCTTATAAGAAGCATATCGTAAACATGTTCAATCTCATCGGTTATTCTGAAGCAGACGCACAGAAGAAGATGAATTCTGTATTGAGCATCGAGACACGCATTGCAAAGGCTTCAAAGAACAATGTCGAGCTTAGAGATCCTGCAAGCAACTATCACAAGATATCTTACGACGACCTTAAGAAGGAGTACACCGGCTTCGATTGGGACAAGTATATGTCCATCAATTATATTACCGACCTGAAGGAAATTTCAGTTGGTCAGCCTGAGGCGCTCAAGGAAGCTATCGCAGTGCTTAACGATGCTCCGCTTGATCAGCTCAAGGATCTCTTGGAGTGGAAGCTCCTTACAAACAATTCAAGCGTGCTCGGCGATAAGATCTACGCAGAGAGCTTTGACTTCTTCGGCCGTACAATGTCGGGTGCAAAGGAACCTCAGCCACGTTGGAAGCGTGCTGTCAGCACTGTCAACGGTGTTCTCGGCGATGCAGTGGGAGAAATGTACGTGAAGAAGTACTTCCCTGCTGAAAACAAGGAACGTATGGTGCAGTTGGTTAAGAACCTTCAGGAAGCTTTGGCTGAGCGCATAGACTCTCAGGAGTGGATGAGCGACAGCACAAAACTTTATGCCAAGGAGAAACTTGCCGCATTCTATGTAAAGATCGGGTACCCTGACAAGTGGCGCGATTACAGCGGTTTGAGCATCGACCCTTCAAAGAGCCTCTATGAGAATATGCAGGCTGTGGGTGTATGGGCAAACAAGGATGTCGTTTCACGCAAATACAATAAGCCTGTCGATCCGGATGAGTGGCACATGACTCCTCAGACAGTCAACGCTTACTACAATCCTACAACAAACGAAATCTGCTTCCCTGCAGGTATTCTTCAGTATCCGTTCTTCGACATGAAGGCTGACGATGCATTCAACTACGGAGCTATCGGTGTGGTTATCGGACATGAGATGACTCACGGATTCGACGACCAGGGACGCCAGTTCGACAAAGAGGGTAATTTCCGCAACTGGTGGGCATCCGGAGATGATGTCAAGTTCAAGGCTATTGCCGACAAGATGGTTACATTCTTCGACAGCATCACAGTTCTTCCTGGACTCAAGGCCAACGGTGCACTGACTCTCGGTGAGAACCTTGCCGACCACGGAGGTCTTCAGATTGCTTATACAGCCTTCAAGAATGCTACAAAGGACAAACCGCTCCCAACAGTGAACGGTCTTACACCAGAACAGCGCTTCTTCCTTGCATACGCAGGTGTATGGGCACAGAACATCACAGAGGAGTGCATGCGCGACTATACTAACCGCGATGTTCATTCTCTTGGCGAATGGCGTGTACGCGGAGCGCTTCCTCACATCGATGCATGGTATGAGGCATTCGGCATAACAGAGAAGGACCCAATGTTCATTCCTAAGGAAAAACGAGTTCAGATCTGGTAATGTAAACAGCTTTCTACAGAAAAGCGCATAAAAAATATCGGCATCAGGAATCTTGAAGAAATCCTGATGCCGATATTTTTTATGTCTTATCTCCGAGGCTTTAAGCGCCTTCGTTTATGCCTATATGTTTTTTCATTAGCAGATAAAGGTCCTATTGTTCTGTTTTTCCTTGGCTCTTCTGCAATACTGTCGCCGGTTCAGTCGACAACGACTTTCTTTTCTCCAATAATGTATATGCCTTTTCTGAGATTCTTGGTGGCATCAGAAGCTTTTACGTTCTTCCTTATGCAGTATCCCTCGATAGTGTATACGTCCACACGTTCGTTATTGTCGGCTGCGGCATCTGTGATATTGTCTGGTATGTTCTGCTCTATCATGAGGCACAGGTTGTCCACACCGGCCGCATAGTTGCTGGTGCTCTTGTGTGTGATGACCAGTTTGCCGCTTCCTGATCTGCCCACCTTGAATTCCAGTTTCCCGCTTACAAAGCCGCTTCCTCCTTCAAGGTTGTTGGGTGTTGCAGTTTCCATGCTGCATACCTCGTCGCCGTCAACATCGTATATTGTGAAAACAAGTGCGTCGCCTGTATAGTTGCCTCCCCAGCATCCGCAGTCGTAAGTAAGGGTATACAAGCTGTCGGCCTTGAATTTCAGTTCATATCCTTCTGTCGTGCCGTATGTATATGCCGATGTCTGGCTGCTGTTCGTGCCGTCGAATCTGATATACATGAGGTTTCCGCTTTCGCGGTTTGTCGAGAGCACTCTTGAGTGAAAGCTTCCGCCCATAGTGTTGTCGCTCTGCTTCCATCCTGCAGGAGCACTGTTTGCAGCTGTGCCCGAGAAGTCGCCGTCCTTTATCAGGTTTTTCCCGCCCTGTATTTCAGTTATCTCCTCGTCTTCTATTTCAATGTCCTGGATATCCCATATCTCCTCCTTTGTAAGCGCAATGTTGTATACCCTGAAATCATCTATTGTACCTTTGAAATCCACATTGTCCGATGCATATTGGCTGTCCCACCACTGAGTACGTCCTATGTAGTTTCTTGTGTCCCTGCTGATTTGGTAGAGTTCGTAGGCCTCGTGCGTGATGGTATTGTTGTCGCTGGCTTCAATCTTGCCGTTGACATAGATTTTTGTCATTCCGCTTTTTGCATCATACGTAACGGCAATTTTTGTCTCTTCGCCCGTTTTCAGCGATGCCGATGTGCTCAGCAGTTGAGTGCTGCCGTTGTTGTATTTTATTCCTCCAGCCAGTCCGTTGGCTCTTAGAAAGATGCTGTTTCCGCTCGACGAACCGAAGTCGTAGATGCGTGGCTGGCTGTTGAGTGAACCAGCCTTTATCGTAGCCATGAAGGTATAGCTTCTCATGCTGTCTAGAATCTCGCTTGGAGCCACAGCATATCCGTTTGTGGTAAATCCTCCGGTCGTATTTGCGCTGAGGTTCAGAGTTCCGTCGATAGCTGCATTTCCCTCGATTCTGGCATCCATGCCGTTTCCGCTCATGTCCTTGACGAACACTCCGCTGTCTGAATCTTCAGCATCTTCTTGCTCGAATGTATAGTAGGCCATGAGGTTGCTGTCAATGTTCCTCGGCATCACCTTCGCGGCAAATTCCTTTTTCATTCCGTTGATGTCGGCTGTGAGTGTCACATCTGTTTCCGCTTCCGGGAAGTTGACAGTACCGTCTGTGCTGACCACATCAGGATTGCTTGAAGTCCATATTATCGGTTTTGATGTGTTTGTAGCTGTAGGAAGTACGATGTCAGTAGTGATTACAGAAGGCACAAAGAGGGAACTCATTTCCCCCTTTGTGATAAGATTCTTTACTTCTGTCTGGTTGAGAGTTCTTGACACGTTTGCACCGCTGTATACAACACCGTCGAATCCACCAATGGTGATGTCTCCCATGCTCAGTTTGCCGCAGTCGATTCTCTGGTCTATCAGACCGTTTCTGTAGACTGTAAGTACGCCGTTGCCGTCCGTACCTTCTGCGTATGTAACGGTCAGGTTCCATCTGTCGAGTTTGTACACCTCTAGCCATTGGCCGTTGGTGGTAGCGTTGAGTCCTTTCCATGAGTCTGCCGTGCCGAGCACGTTCTGGCTCTTGTAGGTCTCGTCGCCGATTTTCACGTAAGGCTTCATCGTTTCCTTGTCAAGACCATATTCAAATCCGTCGGCCTTGAAGATTGTACCTCCGTAGTTGTCGTGCGAGATGCTCAGGTCGAGGCTGATTGAGAATCCGTCCTTGCCGTCGCCTTCTGCCTTCAGCGTGTAAGTCTCATCTGCAGTGAGCTGCTTGTCTATCGCTTCCATTATGTCGATATCACCGATTTCAGCTTCAGGAAGTTTCCAGTCTGCCTGTATGCTTGTCGGATAGCCCTTCGGATAAGTTGAGTTGACAATCCAGTAGTAGTACAGACCGTTCATCCATGTGACTCTCAACGGCGAATCCTTTGTACCCTCAATGACATATGGTCTTACGTTGTTGAGCTTGGAGTCGTGTGTGATTTGCTCTTCGTCTGCCACTTTGCCGTTGTCGTCGAGTGTGTACTTCACAATTTCATACACCTTGCCGTATTTGCCTTCTACAGGAACAGAGCAGTACACTGTCTCAGGATTGTCCCTGTCGATGGCCATACCGCCGGAGTAGCATCTTTCTGTTGTCGGTGTCTGGTGGAAATGTCCGCCTCCGTTTGCAAGGAAAGTCTGTGTCCAGCTGCTTCCGTTCCATTTTGCATAGTAGTAATTGTGGGAGTCCTTGCCGTTGTTGATTTTTACCATTCCTATCGCAGGATTGCCGTTCTTGTCGAACGCAATGTTCCACAGCCAGTCGCGCCTGTCGGCTGTTCTGTCCACTATTGTTGCTGGATAGGTGTTGGCGAAAGACTCCGTCTTGCTCACCTTGAACGGGCCGTCGTCCACATTCGACAGCACCTTGCCGTTGATGTCTTCCATCTGCCTGCTGTTGATGTTGAATGCGTTGAAATACAGCCAGTTCGGATATTCGTTGTCTGGGTGTCCCGTAGTGTAGCTCACGTATATCTTGTCCTTGCCGTTGGAGATGTATTTTGCATAAGGACGTGCACCGGTCGACTGCACCATCTGTTTCGGTCCCCATGTCCACGAACAGTTGTCGTTCTCGTCAGGCATAGACAGCTGTGCCACTGTTGGGTGCCAGTTGATGCCTCGCCAGCACAGATATATGTGGTCCGGATCATCGCTGAGTATGAACGGGTTAGGGTAGGTAGTGTTGTTGGCTGTCTTCAGCACTTTCTCCTCTCCGAGTGAAGTAATGTCTCCCGGTTTCTTTGAAATCCTGTAGTAGAAGCAAGCCTCGTCAGTGTGTCTGCTGTAGAATATCATGATTCTTCCGTCTGGAAGGGTGAGGAAAGCCGGATTGTTGTGGTCGTCTGGCTGGAAGTAGCTGCGTATGAGCACTTCGCTTGCGGTGTTTGTCTTGAAATCGATTTGTGTGGCTTTTATGCTTCCGTGAACGTCAATGTATCCGATGTATGTGGCATTGGTCTGGTCGTTCTCGTAATGCATGGCTCTAGGGTCGGCAAACCAGCACCATGCACCTTCGTCGGCGACAGTGTAGCCGTTGAAAGAATCCTGCGCTGTTGAGCTTAAAGGACATGAAAGGGCTAGTCCTGATGCTAGTGAAAGCGATAGAAGTAGATCTTTTTTCTTCATAGATTTAAGTTTTTACAATTATAAAAAATATGGGAGAATACATCATTATAGAATGGATTCTCCCATTTACCGTACGTAGATAGTCTGGCCTGCATCATCCGGTGCGATGCAGAAAGTATTCCATCAGAACAGTTTCTCTGGATATTCTCCTGCTTCAACGAGAGCCTTGATTCTGTTCACTGTGTCCTCGCGGTCGGCCGCGTATGTCACACCGAACCACTTGCTTGTGGTGTCGAGCACTTCAACAGTTGCAGTACCTTCGTTGATGAGCTTGTTGACCATAAGAGGAATGAAGAATTCGGCCTTGAGGTTCTCCATGTTCTTAGGGTCGGAAAGGAATTCCTTGAAGTATTCCTGGCTGTATTCGAAGTAGTCAGGAGTGAATCCCCACATGTTCATGCTGACAGGGACGTTCTCTTCGAGTGGAATCCATTCGCCTTTCTCGTCCTTGTAGCAGATAGGGCCGTTCACTCTCATGATTTCTGTACGCTCAACGACATCCGTCAGATGGTGGTTGTCGTCGTATACGCACACACCGCGTGCTACAGAGCCGTTTTCGCTGAGAGTGTTGCAGCAGCGGAATCCGACCATGGCATATTTGTTCTTGCTTCCTTCAGGCAGGTCGCTGAGGAATTTGCCTATGGTGGCAAAAGCGTCACGTCCGTAGAAGTCATCGCAGTTGATTACGCAGAAAGGTTCCTTGATGGCATCCTTGCCCATGAGAACAGCGTGGTTTGTTCCCCAAGGCTTTACTCTGTCCTTAGGACATGTGAAGCCTTCAGGCAGTGCGTCGAGGCTCTGGAATACGAGTTCTGCAGGAATCTTTCCTTCATACTTGGAAAGAATCTGAGTGCGGAACTGCTCTTCGAAATCTTTACGTATCACGAACACAATCTTGCCGAATCCTGCGCGGATTGCATCGTAGATTGAATAGTCCATGATTGTTTCACCGTTTGGACCCAGTCCGTCCAACTGCTTCAAACCTCCGTAACGGCTTCCCATTCCGGCTGCCAGGAGAAATAATGTAGGTTTCATAATCAATTATATTTTTGATAAAGTTAAAAACATTTGTGCTGTTCTTCGTGCTGATATGCAATCAGTATTAGTCAGTTGCAAAGTTAATTATTTATATCAATCCGCATTGGCTTTAAGCTTTTTTTTTCGGTTTTTCGTCAATCCTTCCGGCATTTGCGCTGTCATTCTGTCCTCCTCGGTCTGTGGCTTCGGGTGTGGATACAGGCTTTTTCAGTTCCTGCCGGTATCTTTCATGGACAGCTGCATGCGTCCTCTTTCGAGGTCTACGCCTATGACTTTCACAGTGACGTGTTCGTGCAGCTGGCACACTTCTGTCGGATCTTTGACGAACCTGTCGGCCATTTCTGAAATGTGCACAAGACCTTTGGTATGTACGCCTACATCGACAAAACAGCCGAAGTTGGTGATGTTGGTCACGATGCCGGGCAGAATCATTCCCGGTCTGACATCCTCCAGTTCCTTGATGTTGGGATCGAACTCAAAGGCTGTGAGCTTGCTTCGCGGGTCGCGTCCCGGCTTCTCCAGCTCTTTCATGATGTCTTCGAGAGTCGGCAGTCCCACTGTGTCTGTGACATATTTCTTTATGTCTATCTTTTTCCTGAGTTCGCCGTTCTTCATCAGTTCCCTGACATCGCATCCGAGGTCTTTCGCCATTTTCTCTACAATGCAGTAGCTTTCTGGGTGTACGGCTGAGTTGTCCAGAGGCTGTTCGCTGTCGGTGATGCGCAGAAATCCAGCCGCCTGCTCGAATGCCTTGGCTCCCATGCGAGGCACTTTCATCAGTTCCTTCCTTGAATGGAACGCTCCGTTTTCGGCTCTGTAGGTCACGATGTTCTGGGCCAGCAGCGGACCGAGTCCCGACACATACATCAGCAGATGTTTGCTGGCAGTGTTGACATTCACGCCTACCTTGTTCACACAGCTTTCCACAGTCATGTCGAGCGACTTCTTCAGCTCGCTCTGGTTGACGTCCTTCTGGTATTGTCCCACACCTATTGAGCTAGGGTCGATTTTCACCAGCTCGGCCAGCGGATCCATCAGCCGGCGTCCTATCGATACGGCACCTCTGACCGTCACGTCGTAATCAGGGAATTCCTCACGTGCCGTCTTCGAAGCTGAGTAGATTGATGCTCCGTCCTCGCTCACAACGAACACTTGTATCTCCTTCGGAAGTCCCAGTTCCTTGATGAATGCTTCCGTTTCGCGGCTTGCCGTACCGTTTCCGATAGAGATGGCTTCCGTCTTATATTGTTTTACGAGACTCCATATCTTGGCCGATGCCTTGCTCCTCTCGCTCTTTGGAGGGTGGGGAAAAATGGCTTCGTTGTGAAGCAGATTGCCTTCGGCGTCAAGACATACCACCTTACATCCCGTTCTGAATCCGGGGTCGATGGCCAGTACGCGCTTTTGGCCCAGAGGCGACGACATCAGAAGTTGTTCTAGGTTTTTCACGAAGATGCGTATGGCCTCCTTGTCGGCATTCTCTTTCGATAGCGCTGCAAATTCTGTTTCAATAGATGGCTTGAGCAGTCTTTTCAGCGAGTCCTGCACTGCCTGCCTGACATATCCTGCAGAAGGTGTATTGTTTCTTACGAACATTTTTTCAAGTCTCTCGCCGCATTTCTCGTTGTCGCCGCTTATGTCAACTTTCAGTATGCCTTCAGCCTCGCCGCGTCTCAGCGCCAGGAGTCTGTGCGATGCACATCGTGCCAATGGTTCGGAAAAATCGAAATAGTCTCTGTACTTCTGTCCTTCGGCCTCCTTGCCTTTTACCACTTTCGACGATATGACGGCTTCGCGTCTGAAATTGCTTCTTACGGCGTTGCGGGCATGTTCGTCTTCAGCCACGGTTTCTGCAATTATGTCCATGGCGCCTTTCAGAGCCTCGTCCTCGTTCTTCACTCCTTTTTCGTTGTTTACGAACTCCTTGGCTTTTTTCAGCGCGTCACCTCCGGTTTGAAGCATGAGATACTGTGCAAGCGGTTCGAGTCCCTTCTCCTTTGCCGCCTCGGCTCTTGTTCTGCGCTTTGGCTTGAACGGCATGTATATGTCTTCGAGCTCTGTCGGATCCCACGAGTTTTCTATTCTGTGTCTCAGTTCATCCGTCAGTTTGCCTTGTCCTTCGATGGTCGACAGTATGGTGTTTTTCCTTTTCTCCACCTCTTTCAGCTTGTCCAGCATGGTGCTGATGGATGCAATCTGCACCTCGTCAAGACCGCCGGTCACTTCCTTTCGGTATCGGCTGATGAACGGAATAGTGCATCCGTCTTCGAGCAGGGATAGTGTACCTGCTACCTGCTTCTCGGCAATGCTGAGCGCTTTGCTGATTAGTCCTGCAAATATGTTGTTCATCTTATATATGTTGCGTTTTCATGAATATGTTATCTGTTCACGTATCCGGCAGCTGCTTCGGCGCATCTCTCTCCGTCAACTCCTGCCGACACTATGCCTCCAGCATAACCGGCACCCTCGCCACAAGGGAACAATCCTTCCACCTCAACGTGCTGCAGCGAGTCCTTGTCGCGTACGATGCGTATAGGCGATGATGTTCTTGTTTCCACACCAATCATCACAGCCTCGTTGGTGAGGAATCCGTGTGAGCTCTTTCCGAAATTCTTGAATCCCTGTTTCATTCTGTCGCCTATGAACTTAGGCATCCAGAAGTGTATCGGAGTAGAGATGAGGCCTGGAGTGTATGATGTTTCCGGCAGGTCGTAGCTCAGTCGGTTGTTCACGAAGTCGGCCATCCTCTGGGCCGGAGCCGTCTGTCTCATGTTGCCGAGTTGCCAGCTGATTCTTTCAAGCTCTTCCTGAAACTGCATCACAGCCAGCGGACTGTCAGGATTCCATTTACCGCCGTTCATGCGTTCTTCTATAGAAGCGGCATATTCATCGCTCACAAGACTCTTGTCCTTGAGGTCTTCAGGATGAAGCTCCACAACCATACCGCTGTTGCTCCATCTGGAGTTTCTGGTGCTTGCAGACATGCCGTTGACCACGGTCTGCATCGGTCCGCTTGCAGCAGGAACGACTGTACCTCCAGGGCACATGCAGAAAGAGTATACTCCGCGTCCGTCCACCTGTGTCACAAAACTGTATTCGGCCGCAGGCAGATACATGCCGCGTCCCTCTTTGCGGTGGTATTGAATCTGGTCGATGAGCATCGATGGGTGTTCCAGACGGACACCGACAGCCAGTCCCTTTGCCTCTATGCCTATGCCGTTGCTGTAGAGCCAGCGGTAAACATCTCTGGCTGAGTGTCCTGTAGCTAGAATGACAGGACCGCGGAATGTTTCGCCTGTATTTGTCTCGATTCCGGTCACCTTGTTGCCTTCGATGATGAGGCTGTCCATTCTCGTCTCGAAATGTACTTCGCCTCCGCATGCAATGATGGTCTTCCTCATGTTTTCAATGACACCTGGCAGTTTGTCCGTTCCGATGTGCGGATGTGCATCGGCAAGTATAGATGTGCTTGCTCCATGCTGGCAGAACACATTGAGGATTTTCTCAACGTTTCCGCGTTTCTTGCTTCTGGTGTACAGTTTGCCGTCGGAGTATGCACCGGCGCCTCCCTCTCCGAAACTGTAGTTCGATTCGCTGTCTACCGTCTGCTCTCTCGATATCTTGGCTATATCAACCCTGCGATTGTGTACATCCTTTCCTCGTTCCACGATTACAGGCTTCACCCCAAGTTCGATGAGCCTGAGAGCCGCGAACAGTCCGCCGGGGCCGGCTCCGACGATGACAACCTGCGGACAGCCCTCCACGTTGCGGTATTCCGTTCTGATGAAATCTTCATCCTCAGGTTCTTCATTAATATATACTCTGACCTTGAGATTGACATAAATAGTACGTTGACGTGCATCTATGCTTCGTTTCAGCACCTTGACATGATTGACGCTGCGTGCATCCAACCCTTTGTCCGTTTCCAAGAACTCCTTTATTCCGCTCTCGCTGGCCGCAATCTGAGGCAGTACCCTTATCTGATATTCCTGTATCATTCCAGAATCGTTTTATTCTACATGTTTCTTATCACCTGCAAATATACGATTATTTTACACCATCATCCTTCCTGCGAGCCCTCATCTTTAAAATCGCGAGCCCTCACAATTTTTCCTACGAGCGCTCGTAATGATTGTCGCGGGCGCTCGAAAAACATATCGTGAGCCCTTGTGGGTGATTTTAGACAGAAGAACATAAGAACAAAAGGAAACATCGAAAAGTCAACTGCCTGTTCAAGCGAGCTTGACATTTGTTTGTCCTTTCGATGTTTTGCATCTGCGGATGCATAGAGCATCGCTATTCTTTTGATTAAAAGAACTAGGGTCTTGCGTTATTGCATTTGTTCCATACCGTCATTACATGGCATGAGCAGAAACTTATGCTAGTTTGTAGGTTCTCCTATATACAATCATCTTCATTTGTCTAAACAAGGCATACACCTACGGCAAACTGTACAGTGCCCGCGATACGTCATCCCTGGCCAGGACCAGGGACCTCGTCTTAATGAACAGTACAATGTCAGTGAGACCAAGTGCTAACCATCATCATAAGATTCCAGGTCCTTGCCAGGAATGACTGTGTGGAGGCAATAGCAATAACATAAACCTTTTTGTTTTTATATCTCAGACGGTATGTACCCACGAAAAACAGCACAGTGCCTGCGACGCGTCATCCCTGGCCAGGACCAGGGATCTCATCTTAATGTGCTGTTCAGTGCTGACTAGTATAAGTGCCAACCATAACCATAAGATTCCAGGTCCTTGCCAGGAATGACTGTGTGGAGGCAATAGCAATAACATAAACCTTTTTGTTTTTATATCTCAGACGGTATGTACCCACGAAAAACAGCACAGTGCCCGCAACATGTCATCCCTGGCTAGGACCAGGGACCTCATCTTAATGAACTGCACAATGCTGACGAGGGCACATGCAAACTACCATTAAAAGATTCCTGGTCCCTGCCAGGAATGACGACGAGGAAACCAACTGCAAAATATTACACATTTGTTCTTTTCATCAAAAGAAGAGCTGTGCTATAAGCATCCGTAGATGCAAAACATAGAAAAGACAAACGAATGTCAAACTTGTTTGAACATGCGTTTGTTTTTCTATGTACTCTTTTGTTCTTATGTTCTTTTGTCTAAACAAAGTATACCCACGGGAAACTGCACAACGCCTGCGACACGTCATCCCTGGCTAGGACCAGGGACCTCATCTTAATAATTGCACATTGTTGTTACTATAAGGCATTACGAATAAGTTTTAAAATTCTTTTCTCATTGAAAGAATTTGATACCTTTGCATAATAGGTAATCAACAAAAACTTTTCCTTATGAAATACCCGATTGGCATACAAGATTTTGAGACATTGCGGAAGGATGGCTATTTGTATATAGACAAAACAGCGTTTATATATCGAATGGTACATACCGGCAGGTATTATTTTCTGAGTAGGCCTCGTCGTTTTGGTAAATCACTTTTGCTTTCCACAATTGAAGCTTATTTCCAAGGGAAAAGGAATTTGTTTTCAGGTTTGGCTATTGATTCATTGGAAAATGAGTGGACTGATTATCCTGTTCTTCGTCTGGATCTGAATACCGGAATTTATTCTTCTCCCGAAAGTCTGATACTCCGTTTGGAACGTACTCTCGATCAATGGGAAGAAAAATATGGTGGTGATCCGAAAGTCAAAGAATTCTATTTGCGTTTTGAACGGATAGTGCAAGTTGCCAGTGAACAATGTGGACGACGAGTCGTTATATTGGTTGATGAGTACGATAAACCTCTGATACAGAACTTTGGCAATGAACAACTACAGGAAGAGCTCAGAGGTATCTTACGTGCATTTTATTCTGTACTGAAAACCCAAGACCGATATATCAAGTTTGCTTTGTTGACAGGTGTTTCAAAATTTGGAAAGCTCAGTGTATTCAGTGACTTGAACAACCTTGAAGATATCTCGCTCAATAATGACTGGGCCACGCTCTGCGGAATTACTCAAGAAGAGATACGCAGTCAACTGATGCCGGTCGTTGCAGAAATGGCACAGAGAAATGGTCTTCAAACAGAGGACGTTCTTGACGAACTGAAGTCCATGTATGATGGTTATCATTTCGGATATGATTCCGAAGGAGTGTACAATCCGTTCAGCTTGTTGAATTCGTTGAAGAATCAACGATTTGAAGATTATTGGTTTGAAACAGGTACGCCTTCTTTTTTGATTGAATTGTTGAAACAAACCAATTACGATTTAAATCGTTTGAATCATGAAGAGCTGACTTCAGATATGCTGAACCTCAATAGCCCGGTTACTGTTAATCCGGTTCCGTTGCTTTATCAGAGCGGTTATCTTACCATCAAAGGCTACGACGAACGTTTCAGGATGTATAAATTGGGCTTCCCGAACAAAGAAGTGGAAAATGTTTTTGTCCGCTATCTGTTGCCGTATTATGTACCAGGATAAGGGAACAGATCGGAATTCTTTATCAGAAATTTCGTAAGTGAAATAGAACGAGGCGACGTGGAATCTTTTATGGAACGTTTGCAGACAATGTTTTCTGACATTAGTTATCAGGTGATGGGTGAGATGGAGCTGTATTTCCAAAATACAATGTATGTTGTCTTTAAAATGCTGGGATTTTATACTGATGTGGAGCGGACCACGCATCGTGGACGTATTGACATTGTAATCAAGACGAAGGATTATATATATGTGATGGAAATCAAGCTTGACGGCAGTGTTGAAGATGCATTGAATCAAATTGAAGAAAAAGGTTATGCAGACCCTTATCGCAAAGATTCTCGTAAGTTGTTTAAAATCGGTGTGAACTTTTCATCTTCGTTACGTGGTATTGAAAAATGGAAAGTCGCTGAATGAAATACGTATAAGCTATCAAATTAATATATACAGTTTGTTTAAACTTGTTGATTTCTGGATACTTGTATCAACTAACACCTCAATGTCCGCGACGTGTCATCCCTGGCTAGGACCAGGGATCTCATCTTCATGAACTGCACAATGTTAACGGGATCAAGTGCCAACCAGCATCATAAGATTCCTGGTCCCTGCCAGGAATGACTGTATTGAAAGTCATACAATATTATAAATCTTCTGTTCCTCTCGACACAAGAGGCCGAAGGTTGTTGCATCGTAGGTGCACATGCATAAAGAAAGGAAAGCATGGCAAATATATTTACTGATGCTTTCAAGCTTTTATGCATCACTTTTGTTCTTCTGTTCTTCTGTCTAACAATAAGTACGTACACGAAAACTGCGCAATGCTAACGATACGTCATCCCTGGCTGGGACCAGGGACCTCATCTCAATGAATAGAACAATGCAAGCGAGGGCACATGCAAACCACCATTACAAGATTCCTGGTCCCGGCCAGGAATGACTGTTAGGTAGCCATAGTAACAGCATTAACCTATATTCTTATGTTCTTCTGTCTTTAAATATCGTAAGTACCCACAAAACTATTACCTGGCGTAAAGCGCGTTTGACTAGCAAAACCAAGTTTTGCGCTTTACCTAGCGAGTCTGCTCGCGTTTACCTTGCAAAGTTCGCTTTGCACAAGTGCCCGCGACACGTCATCCCTGGCCAGGACCAGGGACCTTATCTTCATGAACTGCACAATGCTGACGAGGCCACATGCAAACTACAATCACAAGATTCCTGGTCTCGGCCAGGAATGACGACGAGGAAACCAACTGCAAAATATTACACATTTGTTCTTTTCATCAAAAGAAGAGCTGTGCTATACGCATCCGTAGATGCAAAACATAGAAAAGACAAACGAATGTAAAACTTGCTTGAACATGCGTTTGTTTTTCTATGTATTCTTTTGTTCTTATGTTCTTTTGTCTAAACAAAGTATACCCACGGGAAACCGCACAACGCCCGCGACACGTCATCCCTGGCTAGGACCAAGGGACCTTATCTTCATGAACTGCACAATGCAAGCGAGGGCACATGCAAACTACCATTAAAAGATTCCTGGTCCCTGCCAGGAATGACTGTTAGCTAGCCATAGTAACAGCATTAACCTATAGTTCTTATGTTCTTTTGTCTAAACAAAGTATACCCACGGGAAACAGCACAGTGCCCGCGACACGTCATCCCTGGCTAGGACCAGGGACCTTATCTTAACGAATAGCACAATGCAAGCGAGGACGCATGCCACACATCATTAGATTCCTGGTCCTTGCCAGGAATGACGGTATGGTAGCAATTGCGGTAACATTAACCTCATGACTTTTGT
>ERZ824598.1660-NODE-1660-length-26536-cov-5.262717_pt1 | contig 26536 bp, 15 predicted proteins | sample MGYA00519934_ERZ824598 | MGnify/ENA primary metagenome ERZ824598 (study PRJEB31778, sample SAMEA3449177) | human gut metagenome | biome: human gut; feature: human-associated habitat; material: faeces | place: United Kingdom | collected 2010/2012 ...
TCAACAGCGAGGTCCGTCGGATCCTCGCTGTTGCACTTCGGTGTTGAATCTAAGTGGAAACATTTGCATTCAATTTTCATACAGTGCCGGAATATGCCCTGTAGCGCCTCCATGACCGATAAATGACAGGATAATATCAGTCAGGAAGACATTGTATACGGTCCCGGAGAGCACAGAGAAGGCATGGCCGGAGACAATATGCAAATTGTATGGATATTCCCGGGATCCGACCTGGTATGCGCTTGGAACTTATTGTCTGAAAGTGCTTTCGCGTTCATGACTTCAATGGCTTTTGTTCCATTGTGTAACAAACAAATTGTAGTTATGAAAAAAATTTTCAGATTGGTAACTGCGCTCGGCTTGTTTTGCGGAGCGTTTGCGTTTACCGGATGCAACTACGAGGATGACATCAACTCGCTTGGTGATCGCCTGTCTGCCGTAGAGAGCTCCCTCCAGAGCCTCGAGGGCCAGATCAGCGACGGAGCTGTCATCACCGGAGTTACTTCTAGCGAGAGCGGCGTAGTAATTACGCTGAGCAACGGTGAATCGTACACCATCACCAATGGTACAAACGGAACCCCCGGTTCAGTAGTTACCATCGGTGCGGATGGCTATTGGTACATCGACGGCGTGAAGACCGACTATCCCGCCAAGGGTCAGGAAGGCCAGCCCGGCCAGCCCGGTGATGATGCCAACACCGTTTATTACTATCCTCACGAGAGCGGATACTGGTACAAGGTGACCGTAACTCCCGAGGGAACGAAGACCGAGGAGGCTACCACTATCAGCTGGATCGCTTCTTCGAACGGTGTTACCGCTGTCTACAACCCTGAGGATGGTACCCTCACCCTCGCCAATGTAGAGGGCGCTGACAAGCCTATCGTGATCAGCCTCACCTCGCAGCTCAAGTCTCTGGCATTCGTTCCCGAGACCATGGCTCAGGGCCTCGGCGTCATCCAGTTCTACAGCCTCTACGATGCCAAGGGTGCTTTCATCGCTGCCAACCAGCCTGAGGTTACCTACCGTGTCAACCCTGCAAACGCCGACCTCGCGAATGTAGAGTGGGCGTTCATCAACCGTGAAGTAACGACGAAGGTTGCAGGCGACAATACCGACCTCATCTCAATCGTAGGCGAGCCTGTTGCCGGCGAGAAGGGTGGTGTAGTGTTTACCATTACTGCCAACAGCGACAAGGAGATACCCTCAGACGCATCTGTGAAGGGTGATAACGTTCTCGTTGCCCTCCAGGCTACCTCTACCGATTCTGAGGAAGAGGTCGTTTCCGACTACGCTTTCGTAGAGCAGGTCAAGATCGACGAGTATCAGATCATAAAGCATGATCCTTACTATAAGAAGGTCGGCAAGAAAGTCATCCCTTATGAGCCTACCGATGACTACAAGGTTCTTCCCGACCTCAGCGATCCTACCAACATCATTCTCGGCTACAACGAGACTATCAATGTATTCGACTCTCTCGAGACTTATGTTCCTACTACTGGGGTAAAGAAGGCTCTCCCTGAGCTCTATGTAGAGCCCAGCTACAAGCTCTCCTTCCCCGAGAAGTATCTCGGAGCTGACGGTAAGACCAACCAGCAGCAGTTCGTAACCCTCGACGAGGAGACTGGCAGCCTGTCAGTAAATTCCGAGTGGCTCGGCAACAACCGTCCCGCTATCGGACGTACTCCCGTCATCTTTGCCGAGGCATTCGTGAAGAACACCAAGGGTGAGGATGTCAAGGTAGCCCAGTGCTGGCTCAAGGTCAACATCATCGGTGAGAAGGCCGTTATCGAGGATCACAACGTTACCGTTGCTCCTGCGACTATCGAGTACTCCAAGATTCCTGACGCCGGTGAGAAGATCGCCCTCAGCTGGGAGCAGGCTAACAAGGACATCCTTGCTGCACTCGACCTTACCTACAATGAGTTCGTGGCACTCTACGATGTCACGAATGCGACCGGCAAAATGAAGGTTACTTACTACGACGTTGACGGCGAGGAGCTCAAGACTAAACCTTTAGGTGTTGATGCTGACATTGACGGTCTGAGCGACAACACCGCTACCAACGCTGCCGAGCTTACGATTACCGACGCCGTTGACGAGAATTGCTCAGGAAGCGTCAAGGTCGAGATACCTTCAGTAGAGCCTAACAGCCGTGGTAACGTAATTGTTACCTTCAGCTACACCGTTAAGCATGACCATGTATGGCCTGCCCTCAGCGCGAACTACCTGAAGCCCGGCACTACCAATACCGTTGTGGTCAAGGGTAAGCTCATTAACAATGCCTGGGAAATGCAGTCAACTATGGCTGAGCACTTCGAAGGATACCTTAGCGACTACGGCGCCGCTTATGCAAAGAACAAGGAGAACCACGGTCCTATTACCTTCGCTCTCATGCCTTATGTAAGCAAGGACGAGGCTGCGAAGAACGGTAAGGTCGTTTCAGTTGCAACTCCTCAGGCAGAGTGGCCTAAGGGATATGTAGACCAGCTTGGCGCTGCTATCAGCGGAACCGACTACACCGATCAGGAGATTGCCCTTACCGAGCCTCTCGTGAACAACAAGACCTATGTGGTTACCGCTTACACCGTGCTCGATAACGGCAACTACTGCGAGATGACCTACTATGTAGAGTTCGTAAGTCCGTTCGAGGTAACCGGCAAGGATATCGAGCTCAAGACTCTGATTGCCGATCCTTCTACCGAGGACGTACAGGAGCTGCTCGTAGTCAACGACCTTGACGGCAAGGTGGTTTACGAGAAGGGTGCAGTTACCAAGTATGGTGCCGATACCTACAAGCTCGACGATGCGGACTTCGTATTCAACTACGAGCTTATCTTCAAGGACAAGGATCATGCTGATCTCAATCCTGAGTCTGACTTCAACGGCGACGGAGTTGACCACCTTTCAATGACCGGATCCGAGGTTACTTGGGATAACGCAGGTACTACCCTCCAGCAGGATATGCATGCCGCATACTCTATCAAACTCGAGGTAAGCGACATCTGCGTAGTTGACTCAGAGGCAGGAATCACAGTCCTCAGCTCTGCAAACTCTAAGTAGTTTTTCCACACATCATCTATCTACTGTCGAGGGGCGGCCGTTTCGAGCGGGCGCCCCTCACTTTTTTGTCTCCTGAGGCTTGTCTGCCGGCTCTATCCTCCTTATGCCGAAGATCCTGCTGCCCGTGCGGTAGTACGAGATGTCGAAGCAGCTGCAACACTCGTGGCTGCGATGCCCCCTGCCGAAACCTGTCAGGCACCTTGAATCGAAGCCTATCTCTGCAAGCTCTTCCAGCGATGCCCCGGCCTGCCTGTCGGAGAGCAGACCTTCAAGTATGTTGTAGTTCCTGTACAGCTGCTCGACAACCGCGTCCCTGGCCTGCTTCCTGCTATGGTATATGCGGTTGTTGTAGCTGTTCTTGCAGCCCAGGCTGCAGAACTTCTTGTCTTTCCGTCCCTTTATGGGAGTTCCGCATTCCAGGCATCTTCCATGGACGGATTCGTCATTATGTTTCATAGTCCCGTGTGTTATGTGGTCCGTTAAAGTTATGCAAATCCCGCAGGCTTGCAGTAATGTTTCTGATATATTTCCGTTTCTTGTCTTTTTTGAAGTTTACGTTTCTTTCCCCGGAGCTTAAAAAAATATTTTTCCGTTTCTTGCCTTGGCAGAACCTGATTCTTCGTTCCTTTGCTGCGGGACAGGTGCGCGCATCCCTAAACTTTTAAATGAAGACTTTATGGAACAATTGAACAGAATCGAACTCAGGGGAGCAGTCGGCAGCGTCAGGCTCCAGACTTTCTCCGAAGCCAGGGTGGCAAGGTTTACGCTTGCCACGAACTATGCCTACAAGGACAAGAACGGGGAAGCGGTCATAGAGACCAGCTGGCACAATGTCGTGGCCAGGGAAGGTCGCAACCTCCGCGACCTCGACAAGATCTGCAAAGGCTCGAAAGTCTATGTGCAGGGCAGGCTGCGCTATCAGAAGTATACCGGCTCTGACGGTGTGGAGAGGCTCGCGACGGACATCGTGGCCAGCAGGCTGGTAATCCTTGACGACGAGTCGCAGATACATTATGAAATGTAGCCGTCATATCCTTCCCGCTCCGGTGTTGCTCGCCGTACTGCTGCCGGCCATGCTTTCCTGTGCCAGGCAGAGCAAACTGTCGCTCCTTCATTCGGGTGCGCTGTCGGCTGCGCTGGAACTGCCGCCGAAGCAGTACTCGGAGGCGGCTGTCTCTGGCCTGCAGGTCGACGGAAATACGGCGAGGGACACTATCAGGGTGACCGGGCCGGACGGTCGGGAGGTCTATATAATGAACGCGGTCCTCGACGAGGAAACAGGCGAAATGGTAGCTACCGAAAGGCTCGACGCAGCCGTGGTGACAGCCAGGTTCAGCAATGTCGCCGAGAGGGGAGGAAAGGTCGACCTCAAGTTCCGCATAGCGGTCCCGGCCGCGATGCAGGATTCGCACTGGCAGCTACGCTTCTATCCGAGCATGTTCGCCCTCGGGGATTCGGTCAGGCTGGACGATATACATATCACCGGCCGCAGCTATCGCGAGAGGGAACTGCGCGGTTACGAACGCTATCGGCGTTTCCTGTCGAGGATCGCTCCGGACTCGGCGGCGTTCATCTCGTACAGGAGCCTCGAAGTGTTCCTGAAGCGGAACCTGCCCGGCGTCTATGCCTTCCGTACCGATTCCTCTTTCGTTACTGAGCAGCAGTTCCGCTCCCGCTTCGGGGTGAGCGGACAGGAAGCGGTGGAACACTATACCCGTCGGGCTGCGCTGAGGCGTAACGAACGGCTTAAGGAAAACCGCGGGAAAATGTTCGGCCGCTATGTGAAATCCCCTCCGGCAGACGGTGGAATCAGGCTGGATTCGGTGACGGTCTCCTCCGACGGCGACTTCATATATGACTATGTGCAGACCGTCAATGTGCGGCCCGGCATGCGCAAGGTGGACATAGTCCTGTCCGGCGAGGTGCTGGAATTCGGAGGAAAGGTGGGTGACATTCCCGCGACCGAGCCTCTGACTTTCTACATATCTTCGGTCTCTGCATTCGTCGACCCGTTGGAAAGGTACCTTACGAGGATAGTGTCGCGCAATGCCGAATTCAGCGAGCACAGGCGTATCGTATTCGGACAGGGAAGGCATGACGTGGATCTCCGTCTTGAGGACAACGCTTCCGAGATAGGGCGCGTGAAGTCTACGATAAGGCAGCTTATGGCCGATCCGCTATATGAACTCGATTCCGTGTCTATCAGCTCTTTCGCATCTCCGGAAGGCCGTGAAGAATACAACATCCGGCTTTCCGAAAGGCGCGCCGAGAGCGTGGCGGAGTATTTCGGGACTTTCGTGCGCCATATTGGCGATTCCCTGGGAAGCACGAGGAAAATCGAGTTCCTGCCGCGTTCCGGAGGGGAGAACTGGGCGGCCCTGGATGTGCTGGTGGCTTCGGATACCAGCCTTACGGAGGTGCAGAAATACCGCTATTCCCTCGACCGGGATTCCCCTCTGGCGGACGACAGGGAGGAGAAGATGCGTCACCGTGACTCGTATGCCTATATCAGCGGGAGCCTTTACCCGGGGCTGCGCGAGGTGAGACTGGATTTCGCGCTTTCGCGCAAGGACATGATCAAGGACACCGTGGTCACGACTCAGCTCGATACCGCCTATATGAGGGGTGTGCAGTGCATACGGGACTACGATTACGAGACGGCCCTTGCCTTGCTCGAACCCTATGCCGACATAAATACTGCGGTAGCCTATGTCGCGCTCGGCAGGAACCGTTCGGCGCTTGCGATACTGTCAGATATGGAGAAGACGGCCACCGTGGACTATATGCTTGCGCTCGTGCATTCGCGGCTCGGAGACGATGCCCCTGCCGTAGAACACTATCTCAACTCCTGCCGCCAGGACCGGTCGATGATAAGCAGGGGAAATCTCGATCCGGAAATATACGCTCTGGTCCGCAGATACGGACTTGACGACATATTGTACGAAATAACTGAATGAGAATCACAGATTATCAACTAACAATAACAAAACAAAAGACAACTATGAAAGACCTTGTAAAAGTTTTTGCGGTACTTCTTGCCGCGCTGTCATGCCCGTCGTGCGACAAAGGCTTCGTTTCGGCGGTAGAGGAAGGAAAACCCTGCGTGCTCGATGTCTGCGTAGGAGGAGCGCTCGAAGCGTCCGTCGGGACCAGGGCCGGCTCCGGAAATGCGGACGAGAAAATATCGTCGGTGCAGATAATGGTGTTCAATACGGGGACGGGCCAGCTGGACGGCGCCCTCTACAAAGGAAATCTCGAGGCGTACGGCCAGTGGAACGGCACCGACAGGATATACTGTACTACCGGGCCGCGTCAGGTGTACGCTATCGTGAACTCTCCTGTAAACTATGTCGAGGGGGACTCCAAGGTATCCGATATCGGCGACCTGAAGTCGGTCATGGTTTCTCTTGCCGACAACGGTACTTCCAGGCTCGTTATGGCAGGCGCAAGCGAGATAAGGACCTTGACCTCGCCCGAGGAAAGCATTACGGTGAATGTGGACAGGCTCTGCGCCGCAGTCGTCCTCAAGGAGGTGACGAACCGTATGTATGCACCCGTATATCGGGACAGGGTGAGGATTACCGGGGCGTATCTAATGAATGTGCCCGGCGTGTGCCCGCTGGTGGACGACGCTTCTTTCACGGCTGCGTCCCTCGAGTCTGGAAAGTGGTATGCCAGGAACGCCGAAGACAGGTCTTCGCCTGTATCCGGCCTGCTGTCGGCTTCGTATTCCGGGACATCCGCGCCGCTCGAATATGACAGGACGACGCAGTTCGGTACCGTCTTCTATGCTTTCCCCAACGAGATAGAGACAGCCGCGTCCGATGTCTGGAGCCCTTCGTCGACCTATCTCGTGGTCAAGGCCAGCATCGACGGAAAGGACTGCGTCTATCCGGTAAGGCTCGGCGCTCTGGAGGGCAACAAGCGCTACGAGGTGTCTCTGGTACTGCACAGGGTGGGCGGCAATCCCGACTCGCCGTACGACGAGATCGAGTTCAGCGATGTCATCCCTACGCTCGTGGTAACGGACTGGGCGGACGGTGACCCGATAATGCAGGAGATATGATTTCCCTCGGAAGACTGTCCCGTGCAGCCTTGTTCCTGATCATTGCGGGAGCGGTGTCGTGCTCTGTCAAGGAAGACAGGTCCGTGTGCCCCTGTTATGTGACTCTTGACTTCGCCCCCGCGGTGGAAGCAGGACTCGGGGATGCCTCTCTTCTCGTCGGCAACCGTTCGGGAATGGCCGTGGAAGATGTCGACATTTCTTCCCTTGTGGACGGGACGCTCGAGGTCGCCGTCCCCCGTGGAAGGACAGGCTTCTCCGCGGTCTTCGGAGAAGAGGGCTATGATCTGCACGGCGATACGCTGCACTTCGACGGTACGCAGACTCCCGGGAGGCTTTTCGTCTGGTCGGAATACGCACCGTGCGATGATGACGCCTATTCCTGCCGCGTGCAGCCGCATAAGCAGTTCTGCGACATAGAGGTGGTCCTCGTGCAGGACGAACAGTCGCCGCTGCCCGTGTATGAGGTCGAACTCAAGGCAGGATGCAATGCCCTGAGCCTGTTCGACCTCGAGGCGGTGGATGGAAACTTGTCGTCGTCGGCCGTATATGATGCCGCGAGCCTCTCCTACCGTCTGAGGATTCCCCGGCAGAAGCCCGGCCCGCTCGTGCTCGGACTCTATGATACCTCGCTTCCCGTCAGGATTCCCCTTATGCTGCTCGACATTTCCCGGGAACTCGAGACCCGGGGCTATGACTGGGGAAAGCCGGACCTCGACGACATAAGGATAGTGATAGACCGCCAGGCGGTGAAGTTCTCCGTCAACATAGTCGGCTGGACATCGGAAAACTCAATACATGTGGAAATATGAAACTTTTGTCTTTATACAGGATATCTGTGGCTGCGGCCCTGCTCGCAGCCGCCTCGGGATGCATCAAAGATGATGTCCCGGTGCTCTATGAAGACGCAGACGGCTCCGGAGAAAGGGTTTCCGTCCGCCTCGACATCAAGGGCGGGGACGGAGCGGGGATAGAGGTCAGGAGCCCTATGCTGGAAGGAAGCGAGGAAGTCATGAGCGGAGCCCATGCCTATGTCTTCTATTCGGAGTCCGGGCTGCTCGATTCAGTGCAGGAACTGTCGGTGGGCTGGTCGTCTTCGGTGATAAGCGTTCCTGCCGGGAACAAGGTGGACATATTCGTGCTCGGGAACCTGTGGGCAATCGAGAAGAACGGCTCCAGGCGCGCCGAACTTTCAGAGGCCATGGGAAGCGGTTTCCCCTCGGATGCCGCCGGCTTTTCGGACATGGTATACCGTCTCGACGGAGGAAGCCTGGGATCCGATTTCCGCCGCGAGGCCCTTTCGGACGTCCGCTCCCTCGGAATACCGTTCTCCGGCGAGCTGAGGGGAGTCTCGTTCAGCCCCGGCCAAAGTGTAAGTATCGAATGCGACAGGCTTTTCTCCAAGGTGTCCCTTACTATCGACCACAGCGGACTGAACGGAGGCAATCCGGACTATTTCCGCAATGTGCGGCTGCATATCAGGCAGGCCAACTGCGTGCTGCGCCCCTTCGGAGTCGCCGCTTGTGCGGAGTCTGCCGCGGACATGATAGAGGGCGATTACGACCCTTCCATGCGGGAGGCGTCCTTGATTACCTTCGACTTCTATGTCCCCGAGAACATGCAGGGCGACATCCTTCCCGGCAATACCGACCAGGGCGCCAAGGCTTACAACAACATAGCCGCCTCGGCCGGAAAGGACAAGGCCGGCCTGCTTACCTATGTGGAGTTCACGGGCGAGGTGGACGCCTCGGCTGGAGGCTACGGGGGAGAGGTGACTTACCGTTTCTATCTTGGCAAGGATGCCGTGAGCAACTGCGATTTGGAGAGGAACCGCAGATACGATGTCCGCCTGGGGTTCAAGGTCAGTTCCCTTTTCGATCCGTACTGGCAGGTAGACCCCTCGTTCACTGACGGCAGGACTATAGGGATAGCCTCCGACAGGGCGCTGTCGGATCTCCTGCCGTCCGGCCAGCTGGTGGCGGTGAGGAAGAACCGTCCCGCAAAGTTCTATGTGTATGTCGGTACGGATGCGGGGCTGTCGCCTCCGTCTTCGCTGCAGGACCGCGGATATAATCCGCAAAGCGTAGCGGAGAATGCGCTTTCTACCGACTTCATGTCGAAATCCAATGTCCCGGAGGAGGTTCCGTTGCGCAAGGACCTGCTTGCCCTCGGTATCACTCCCGCCTACGACGACGCGACCGGGCTTATGACCTTCAGTGTCACTGATCCGTCGCTTTTCAGGGCAGGAGAGGAACTGATCCTGAACCTCAGTACCGTTCCCGAGGGCAAGGACTGCTCTATACGGCTCGTGACTCTCGACAACATGTCAGAGTCCTGGGACAGCCCTTTGTCGCAGAAGATGTACCAGGGGTCTGCCAACAGGCTGGTCCTGCGGGGCTATGCCGGAGAGGCGGCTGTCATGAGCAGCCAGGGGATATTCAAGTTCTCTCCGACAAGCGCCATGAACTCCGACTTCATCCCGAGGGAATATATCCCGGATTATTGCAAGACGGGAGACGGTGCTATCTCGATATACAGGTTCTACCGCGCAGATGCCTCGCAGGTGGCGACCATAAGCATAAGGCCGCTCGACACTTTCAACGACGGGACGCAGGACCGCGTCTTCAATATCCGCCTCGGCGACGCGACGGCAAGGTTCGATTTCGGTTCAGACCTTCCTGAACTTGATATACGCGGAACCCCGGTGGAGTTCACGATAAGCATGTATGACGCGGTGACGAGACAAGCGCTCGACAGGAGCATGTTCGACGACACGATGTTCGGCATATTGTATGCAGGCGCCGACGGGGCCATGGACTTCGGAGGCGATGTGTCCGATGCTGACGGACCCTACATTGCCATAGAGAAGACAGGCCGGGTCAGTGCCGACGGATACGACATATACAGCATCTTCCGCAGCCGCATAGGCACGAAATTCAAGACCAGGGCCGATGTTACGGCCGGAGACTGCTCCGTGAATTTCCGATACCAGTACAACGGGTTCTGCGACGTGTATCGGGAGAAGAAACGGGCCGTGCTGTCGGGACGCAAGATGCAGACTGTGCGCATGCGCATGCTTCCCTTCATGAGCGATGTCGACGACGTGGGTTTTGCGGAGAGATTTGACGACTATACGCTGTTGAATACGGACAGGCTCGACCCGGGACACTCCCTCGGGAGTCCTTCAGATCCTATGTATTCTTCCGGGCGCGTAAAGTTCTACCTGGCCTCGGAAGACTGCTATTCTCTATATGCGAAGCCCCTTGCCGGCTCGTCGTATGCCACTTCCGAGGGACGCAGCCCGAATATAGTCCTCACGCAGGACTCTGACGGGGGAGCGCTGAAGCTCGTGAGCCGTGACGACGGTGCCACGACCCTTCATTCGGCGGGACCGCACGCGATATGCGCAAGTGTGGAGAATATCCATTCCGGAGAGATCCTGGAGGAAGTGCTGGGAGAGTTCGATGTGTTCGTGCACTTCATCGTTGGATTGAACTATGACAGTTCCTCGATAATGGCGAGCCCGGTCAACAGCATGCTGTCGGTATATCCGCTGATCCTTTCCGATGTGGGCAGGACGAGCTATGCGGAGTCGGCCTCGGCCGGCGGCCTTGCCTCGGGCCCCTCGGTGCGTGTATGGTATTCCGGGCGGACGACAGGCGAGCTTTCCTTCCAGATTCCTTTCGGAACCCAGGTGGAGAACTGTCGGGCAAGTCCTATGCTTGATCAGAGGGTGGTATATGCAGGCACGGGCAAGGTTTCCGGAAATTATCTGCAGGTCTATGAAATCCGTCCGGAGGACAGCTCCGGCTCGGCGAATCTTATGGATTTCGTCAGCGGTCTTGCGGATCCTGCCGGGACGGGGCATCAGAGGGTCGCTTTCAATCTCGGCCGCAATACTGTCGGGCTGCAGTTCGCCAATCCAGAATACTGGGACGACGGCGACAGCTCCGCTCCCAAGGGTGCCGACATGTTCGACAGGACGGCTTTCGGCGACCTGACGGTAAATCCTGATGCCCGCGTGGGTGATCCGGATTACGGGAAGGGCTACTATGTGTTCGAGAGGCTCGGCGACGTGATGAGGGAGAGTTCCGACTGGATTCCCTACTTCAACTGGCTGACTCGCTGAAAAATAGTCGCAGAAATTGACAAATAGTCCTGATTTTATGACATAATGTCCTAATTATCAAATGTTTCGCTGTTGGCATCGCGCTTGTACCAATAACGGTTGTCCCGCAAGGGACAGGCAAATAACAGATAGACAAATTAAAATTATAGGAGATTATGATTATGTTACCTACAAGAAGAAACGAGCAGAACTGGCTCCCTGACTTTTTCAATGACTTTTTCGACAACAGCTGGATCGAGAAGACCAAGGCTACTACTCCGGCAATAAATGTCATCGATACCGATACCGCCTATCAGTTGGAACTTGCCGCTCCCGGCATGACCAAGGACGACTTCAAGGTCAGCCTCGACAATGACGGCAACCTCTGCATCGAAATGGAGAAGAAGGTCGAGGACGGCAAGGAGAAGAAGCACGGCCGTTACCTGCGCCACGAGTTCTCATACTCAAAGTTCCAGCAGGTGATAATGCTCCCGGAGGACGCCGACAAGGAGAAGATCGCTGCCAAGGTCGAGCACGGAGTCCTGAATGTCGAGATTCCCAAGCTTATCAAGTCCAACGAGCCTGAAACCCACAAGCTCATAGAGATAAAATAGGCTGATACCTGAAAAACAGGCTGTTTCACTGATGCGGCTCCGGTTTTGTGCCGGAGCCGTGTATTTTGGAAAGAGATTTTTGCTATATTGGCAGAAATCTTTTTCTTTTTTATGCTATGATTAGGAATATCGGTCTGGTTGCGCACGATTCGCGCAAGGAAGAACTTGTCAGTTGGGTCAAATTCAATGCGGGAGTCCTGAAGACCTGCACGCTTTACTGCACCGGCACGACGGGGCGTCTTATAAAGGAAGCGCTGGGCACTGTCCTGGAAGAGTCCGAAGTACCCGAGGTGAACTGCCTCCTGAGCGGCCCTCTCGGAGGTGATTTCGAGATAGGAGCGATGATAGCCGAGGGGAAGGTGGACATGCTGGTATTCTTCTGCGACAACCTGATAATGCAGGGTCACCAGAACGACGTTATGGGGCTCGTGCGTCTGGCTTCGCTGTATAACGTGCCGTTTGCGACGAACCGGAGCACGGCGGACTTCATCATCAGTTCTCCGCTGTTCGGCAGCGAGGAGTACGAGCGCATAATCCCGTCCTGCATCGAATCCTACAAGAACAGGAAGCTCGGATAGCCGCCGTGCCGGAGTGTCCGCCGGCTATACATTGGTGTCGAGGCAGTCGTCAAGTTGTCTGACGATTGTCTCGACGTCCATTTTCTGGCCGATGAAGACTATCTTGATCATCCTGTCGCCGTAGCGCTCGTCCCAGTCCTTCGCTATCGAGGGGTCGCGCAGTATAGCTTCGGCGAGTTCGTCCTTAGGCATCGTGGCATACCAGAGTCCGGCATCCTTTATCGTCTTCTGGATTCCGGCCTGCTCGAACAGGTAGCATTTGTCGAGCTCGTCGGAGAAGTAGCATATACCCTTGGCGCGTATCACCGACTTGTCCCAGTGTTTGGCCACATAGTTGTCGAACCTGTTGATGTCGAACGGCTGGCGGCGGTAGTAGACGAAGGTTCCTATGCCGTATTCTTCGGCTTCTCCTTCACCGTCATGGTGGTGATGCCCCTTGCCGTGTCCTTCGCCGTTCTCTTCGTCGTGCCCCTCGTCGGACGGGCTTTCGATCCCGTCTATCCAGGCGGCCGAAGTCGCGACCTTGTCGAAGTCGAAGAGTCCGGTGTCCAGTATCCTGGACAGTTCAATGTCGCAGAAGTTGCATTCTATGATTTCAGCCCTGGGCTGCAGGGCGCGTATAATGGCCTTTATCCTGCCGAGTTCATCGGTGCTGACCTCCGAGGCCTTGTTGAGCAGTATGATGTTGCAGAACTCGATCTGCTCGACGAGTAGTCTCTCGAGGTCGTCTTCTTCGAACCCTCCGAGCGGGAGGGCGTCGCCGCAGTTGAACTCGCTCTGCATCCTGAGCGCGTCGACGACTGTAACTATGCAGTCGAGCGCGACGAGCGAGCGCATCTCTCCGAGCTGGGGCAGCAGGGAGGGGAGCGCGCAGATTGTCTGGGCTATCGGGGCGGGTTCGCAGATTCCGCTGGCCTCGATGACTATATAGTCGAACACGCCCTTGGACACGATTTCGCGTATCTGCTCCACGAGATCCATTTTCAGCGTGCAGCAGATGCATCCGTTCTGCAGGGCTACGAGGCTGTCGTCCTTCTGTCCGACGACTCCGCCTTTCTCTATCAGGGACGCGTCTATGTTGACCTCTCCCAGGTCGTTTACTATGACGGCGAACCTTATGCCGTCGGTGTTGGCGAGTATTCTGTTTACAAGGGTCGTCTTGCCGCTCCCGAGATATCCTGTCAGAAGGAGCACTTTCGTGATTCCGTCGGTCATTGTCATTGTGTTTTTCCGTATTGTCAGCAGATGCAAAGTTAGAAATTAAAACGATTTTTGGTAAATTTGCACTGACAGATAATACCGATGTTCATAAGAGCACTCACATTCTTGTTGCTGCTGGTGCTGCCGTCCGTCTTCTGCCGTGCCCAGAACTGTGTCATGTTCACAAGGGATGACGGCCTCTCCAGTACGCTCGTAAGGTTCCTGTTCGAGGACAGCGGAGGGATGATGTGGGTGGCTACCGAAAACGGCCTGAACCGTTATGACGGCAGCCGCTTCACCCAGTATTACCACGATCCCGCCGATCCGAACTCCCTTGCGGGCAATTTCGTGAATTCCATTTATGAAGACAGCCGCGGGCGCCTTTTCGTCTGCACCCATTCCGGCGTGCAGCTGTACGACCCGTTTACTGATTCGTTCTCTCCGGCGGCGCTGCTCGACGGACAGCCCTCGGGGCAGGTCTCTGCCGTGACGGAGCGCTCGGGCGGTGAACTCTGGGCCGTGGGGAACACCCTGTCGGCCATACATGTCGACGGAGACGGGCTCTCACTTTCCCGTCTTCCCCTGGATGCGCAGCTCGGATACGCCGACTATGCCGTCGAGGACAAGGACTTCAATTTCTGGGTCGTGAAGCACAACAAGGGCGTTTTCCGCGCCTCTCCCGACGGAGGGGTCACGGCATATCTGGAAGACAGCGGCAACGACCTGCTCGGCATAGTGGAGAGCCTTTCCGGCGATGTGCTGGCCCTGTCCTATACGGACGGACTGATGAAATACGACGCCGAGAGCGATTCTTTCTCACGCCTGCCTTACGGGGGCGACCGTACCGGGGTGCGCTGCTTCCTGCAGGTGAGCCCTAATTTCTTCTTCCTCGGGACCGACTCGGGGATCAGGATACTCAACCTCCGCTCGGGAAGCTGCCGGGAATACCTGCCCCGCGACGGTCAGGTGAACCTCAACAAGTTCAAGGTGTACGCCATGTGCCGCGACAAGGACGGAAACCTCTGGATAGGTGCATACAGGAAGGGACTGCTGATGATTCCGGCCCAGCGTAACAGCTTCCGCTATATAGGGCACAGGTCCCTTGCCTCCGATTTCATCGGCGAGAATGTCGTCACATCGATGCTGCGCCATACGGACGGACGCCTGTATGTGGGGACCGACGGCGACGGAATATATGCCGTCTCGGGCGACAACTCCTCTGCGGAGCACTTCCGTCCCGGGACTTCGGCCTCGTCCGTTCCCGAAAACATCTCTGCGATGTTCCTGGATTCGCGCGGAACTTTCTGGATAGGCCGTTTCGGCGGTGGGCTCGCAAAGTTCTCCCCGTCTTCCGGCGTCTGCCGTCCGGTCGACTTCGATTCCGGTTTCGGGGAGCAGATGGGTACGGTGACGGACATTGCCGAGGACGCCGACGGGAACCTCTGGATATCCACTATGGGCTCCGGCCTGTATTCGCTCGACCTCGACACTGAGAGCGTCATAGACATATCGTCCTACAACCACGAGATCCCCCTCTATATGACCTGTCTGGAGTTCGCCTCCGACGGCAATCTCTATATGGGGACATACGACGGCGCGTGCATGCTGAACTTCGACAACGGGTTCAAGTTCTTCCCCATATCCACGGACAACATAGTCCACTGCGTATCGCAGCTGCAGGACGGCAGCATAGCGTTCGGCTGCGACAACGGACTTATGCTATGGTCTCCGCCCGGAGGACGCAGGCTGGTTTCGGACAGTTCCGGCCGCTTCGGCAACGAGGTGTATTCGGTCCTGCAGGACGATTCCGGAATCACCTGGCTCGCCACGAGGCAGGGGCTTGCGAGGATGTCCGGTGAATATGGCTTTCTGGACTCGTACTCCACCGATGACGGCGTGAATAGCGGGGAGTTCAACAAGAACGTGTGCTGGAAGGATGCCGACGGAACCCTCTGGTTCGGAGGGTCCGACGGAATAACCTATTTCACACCGAGGGAGATTACCAGCCCTTCGAAGAAATGGACCGTGCGTATAACCGGTCTCCTTCTCGACAACCGCGCGGTGACAGGCGGGATGAAGTCGGGCCGTTACGATATCATAGACGCTCCGATATATTCCGAGGACGAGATCAACCTCTTCCAGAAGGACAACTCCTTCACTCTGCTCTTCTCTACGGCCGAACATAACTCTCCCCGCCGCCTGCAGTTCCTCTACAGGCTCGACGGTTCGGACTGGGTGACCCTTCCCCAGGGATTCCGGCGCGTGTCGTTCAGCGGCCTCTCGCCTGAGAAGCACCTGCTGCAGCTCAAGGCGAGGGACAACCTCGTCGAGTCCGACACATTGGAGCTCAGGATCAACATCCACCCCTCTTTCTGGGCGAGCGCTGTCGCGAAAGTCCTGTACGGCCTGCTGCTGCTCGGCGTGGTCCTGCTGTTCTACTATTGGGAGAAACGCCATTACCTTGCACAGCAGCAGCTGCGCGAGTACCGCCATGCGGAGCAGATAAACAACTTCAAGCTGGAGTTCTTCGTGGATATCTACCATGAGATAAAGAGTCCCCTGTCTCTGATAATCAATCCTCTGAAGAAACTTATCGAGACGGATGACGACCCGTCGCGCCAGCGCAACTACAAGATAATGTACCGCAACTCGGAGCGCATCCTCACGCTTATGAACCAGCTCCTCGACCTCAGGCGCCTCGACACGGGCGGCCTCAGGCTGGAGTTCAGGCCTACTGAGCTGGTGGCATACCTGTCTTCGATAGTCGAGAGCTACGGCGAGCAGTATTCGAGAAAGAACATCTCGCTCGGCTTCCAGCATCCCGGCCTCGAGCGGCTCGATGCGTGGATCGATGCCGACTACTTCGACAAGGTCATATACAATCTCCTGTCCAACGCCTACAAGTTCACTCCCGAGAACGGCGAGGTGACACTCAGCCTCCAGGCTTCAGGCTCCGGAGACGATGCCGTGGCAAGGATCGTCGTCTCCGACAACGGCATAGGCATAAAGCCGGATGAACTCGAAACGATTTTCGAGCGCTTCTACCAGTCCAAGGACGGCCAGCGCGTATACAGGGGCGGTGCAGGGGTCGGACTTGCCATGACGCGCTCTTTAGTGGCCCTGCATCACGGGAAAATCCACGCCGAGAACAATCCTTCGGGCAAGGGGGCGAGCTTCATCGTGACCATTCCGCTGACGCAGCCGGCGGACGCTTCCGCCGTGTGTGCATCATCGGATGCGGTTCCTGCGGCACCCGTGACTGAAGCCACCGGGGCCGGGCGTGCGCCTCTGATTCCCGACAGCGTCGATACGGAGAACGCCATGGCATCCAACCCCAAGACGAAGATACGGGTGCTTCTCGCCGACGACGATGCCGAACTGCGGTCATACCTTGCCGCCGAACTCAGCGCCGATTTCCGCATAATCGAGGCATCCGACGGTGCAGAAGCCCTGTCGCTCGCGCTCTCGTCGAAGCCTGACATAATCGTAAGCGACGTGGTGATGCCCCAGATGGGAGGAATAGAGCTCTGCGCCAAGGTCAAGCAGAACATCAACATCAACCATATTCCAGTGATACTCCTCTCCTGCAAGTCCGAGGAGAACGATACCATGGAAGGCCTGAAGACGGGCGCCGACGCATATCTGCCCAAGCCCGTGTCTACCGACCTGCTCAAGACCAGGATATTCAACCTTGTCGAGAGCCGCCGCATGCTGCGCAACAGCTTCTCGGGACACCAGAACATCAACGAGCGGCTTGCCGCTCCGGAGGTCGATTCACCGGACGCCAAGCTGATGGCCAGGATAATGAAGGCCCTCGAGGCGAACCTCGGCAACCCCGGCCTTACCATAGAGATGCTGGCTTCGGAGATAGGCATCAGCCGCGTGCACCTGCACCGCAAGCTCAAGGAGTTGACCAACCAGACCACCGGCGACTTCATACGCAACACCAGGCTCGCCATGGCCGCGAAGATACTATCGGAAGGCAAGCAGTCGATAAGCGAGGTCGCGATGCGCGTCGGATTCGACAACCAGGCCAACTTCGCCACCGCCTTCAAGCGCATGTACGGTATGACGCCGAGGGAATACATGAACAGCTGCGCAAACAATGCCGCCGCTGCCGCCTCCTCCGACGCCCCTTCCGCCTCAGATGACTCCGCCAGGGCGGAGTAAGGGGCTGAAACCACAGAAAAAACTATATAGCCATATGGAAAGATCGTCCAACTACAGTATTACCGTCCTGCGGCTCGTCTCGGCCGTGATGCTGTGCCTGGCATTGTCTTCTGCTGCGGCTGCGCAGCCGGTATCATCCGATACCGATGCCGCGGCCTCCTTGCAGGGACGCTTCGCCGGCGTGCAGATACTCAATACCTCCGGAGCTCCTGGCTCGTCCGCAATAATCCGTGTGCGCGGCTATACCTATGCCCCCGGAGAGGATCCGCTTGTCATCGTCGACGGCCTCAGGGTCGAAGACCTCGGCTATCTCGACCCTTCGCTTATAGAGTCGGTGCAGATACTGAAGGATGCCTCCTCGGCCGCCCTTTACGGAGCCGAGGGTGCCGACGGAGTAATCCTGATTACCACGAAGAACGGAGAAGGCGACGGCGGGGCTTCGCATGTGGGCTATGACTTCCGGCTCGTGGGACAGTCGCTCCGGAAACGTCCCGAGATGTTCGGTACACGGGAGTATATCGACTACCAGACCTATATCGGACAGCTCGACCGGACAACGCTCGATGCGGTATGGGACGGGCAGGAGCATGACTGGTTCGACGAGGTGTTCGCTCCCGCCTGGTCTCAGCAGCACTCTCTGACCTTCTCGGGCGGCAACGGCAGGGGACACTTCTTCGCGTCGCTCGGATATGTGGACGACGACGGTATCGTGCGGGGCGACAAGGATACCTACAAGAGGCTGTCAGCCCAGATAAATGCAGACTACCGTCTTTTTGACTGGCTCCGGGTCGCATCCAACACCTCGTTCGAGAAGTGGGAGACAAGGTCGGTGTCTTCGGCCGCATACGGCTCCATGATGCATTCCGTGATGTCGATTGATCCCCTGACTCCTGCATATTACAGTTCAATCGACCAGTTCCCGTCTGAGGTGATAGCCAAGTATGACGAGAATCCGGATCTGATATACCGTGATCCCGGCCACGGCAACGACTTCTATGCCTTTTCGAAGTATCTCACCGAGGCCACCGGTAATCCTCTGTTCCAGAGGGACCGGATTGACGCAAGCAGCGGCGGTATCAACGTGCGCGGAACGCTGTCCGTCGAACTGACCCCGTTCGAGGGATTCACCTTCACCTCGCGCCTTGGCTACCGCATCTCGCAGGACAGCAGCCATAGTTTCTCGAAGCCGTATTGGATAAACTCCTTCTCTAACTCGCAGGACTATTCGATTTCCGCCGATGTCAATACGGGCTACTATTACCGTTGGGAGAACTTTGCCGGATACGGGCGCAGCTTCGGCAGGCACAGTGTAGAGGCGGCGGCCGGTCTCGTACTCACGGGAGCCTCCTTCGACAACGCATCCATAGCGTCTTCCGGCCCGGATATACTTCAGGCGTACGACAGTCCGTTCCAGTATATCAGCTATCTTCTCTCTGATGCGTACAAGGATGTCTCCAACAGGCCCGTGCGTGCAGACCGCCTTTCATACTTCGCCCGGCTCGGATACGGCTATGACGGACGCTACGGCCTGAGTGCGGCCTTCCGCTCCGATGCTCCCGGCTCGTATGCTTCCCTGGGCCACGGCGTATATTCATACTCTCTGTCGGGCTCGTGGAATATCGCCGGCGAGAGTTTCGTGGGCGACAACATCAGTACCGACCTGCTCTCGGCCTTGAAGTTCCGGGCCTCATGGGGACGCATTTCCGATATCGATTTCGACTATATCCTGGCTACGGAAGCGCTGCCCGCCGCTTCGCTCGAGGCTCTGGCGGCTTCGGCCACGACGCAACTCGACCTCGGGCTCGACGCTGGCCTTTTCGACTCCCGGCTCTCTATTGCAATGGACTGGTACAGGAAGGTCAGCTCCTACGAGCCCTGCGAGGTGCTCAACACCGGGCTGGAGTTCGGGCTCGGATGGCAGGACAGCATAGGGGAGTTCTCCTACGGCGTATCGGCCAACCTTTCCACCCTGCACAACGAAGTGCTTTCGCTCGGCGGCGGGGCAGGGCGTGTTGTTTCCGGAGGCATTCCGGGCAGCAACAACTCCATACGCTCCGTAGCCGAGGCCGGATATCCTCTCTGGTATTTCCGGGGCTACAGCTATGCCGGAGTCGACGAGTCTACCGGAGCGGCGCTGTATCATGATGCAGACGGTGGTACAACCTTGTATCCTGGCGAAGGCGACATGCAGTACATAGGCAAGTCCATTCCTGATCTCAGCTACGGCATAAGCATCTGCCTCGTGTGGAAGGGTTTCGACTTCAGCGTGCTCGGCACCGGTACCGCAGGCAGCGATATAGTCTCGCTGCTTTACTCTGCAGACCGTCCGAGGACCAATACCTTTGCCCGTTACTATCGTGATTCATGGACGCCCGACAGGCGCGGCGCGGCATATCCCGACATGAGACATGTCGCCACAGACTGGAAGTTCTGGAGCTCCAGTGCCGCGGTATTCGACGGTTCGTACTTCAAGTTCAAGCAGATACAGCTCGGTTACACGCTGCCCGCCGATCTCACCAGGAAGGCTCTCATCAGCAACCTCCGCTTCTTCGTCTCCCTCGACGACTTCTTCACCCTCAGCTGCTATCCCGGGTTCGACCCCGAGACCGCTACCGCCGGAACCGGAAGCTCGGCCGGATATGACATAGGAAGTTATCCGCTGTCGCGCAAGGCTGTGCTGGGCGTAAGTCTGATGTTCTGAGGGGATTCGCTGAAATTCCCAAGATTATAGGGAAAAAATTCCCAAGATTGTGGGAAAATTAATCCCGAGATTGTAGAATGAAAAGCGCCGGGGCACGAAGCTCCGGCGCGGTTCAATACTGATAAAAAATTATGAACTAGTTAGTCCAACCAGGATTCTGGGTGATATTCGGGTTGATCGAAGTCACCGTGTAGGGGAACGGGAAGAGCTCGTGCTTTCCTGCCTTGAATCCCACATTTGAACCTTTATCTTTCGCCTCGTGGGTATCTGCCGTATAATAGCGGCTGTTCTCCTCACTGCCGTGCTGCCATGTGACATTCTCATCAGCTTTGGTGGCCACCTTACCGGTTTCAGGGTCGAGGACATCCTCCCAGACAGGCTCGCGGATAAGCTTGTCATAAAGAACAGGGACAGCAGAGCCGGCATTTACGACGCCGTCAGTGTGGCCCCAGCGTACCATATCGGGCCAGCGGCATCCCTCGAGCCAGAGTTCGAGCTTCTTCTCCCTCTCTACGACCTCCATGGTAAGTTCTGAGGCAGAACTGATGACGGTCTGGGAATTAGCCCTCTGCTGGAGTTCCTGGACATAGGGGAAGGCCTTTTCGGGCTCGCCGTTCTGTACGCAGGCCTCGGCATAGAGGAGGAGTACCTCGGCGTAACGCATCAGGGTAAAGTTGTTGAGCCTTGTATTGTTGCCCGGGTTGCGGAGGTCGGTGGTCTTGGCTATCGGTTTCAGTGGCAGATAGAAGGACTGTCCGTAGAGACCCTGGGCCACGATCCCGAGCTTGTCTTTGTTGACTTTTTTCTCTTCAAGCGACAGGTCATCGATTTCAGGATCGCCATAGACCGTGTTGTAGATGAGGTCTTCGATATTGATGAGAGAGCCCTTGAAACGATATGAATCGACGCCGTCATTCTCCTTGAACTCGTCGGCAAAAGCTTTGGGAACACCGCATCCGCCCCAGCCTTCAAGAGAAGAATATGCATTTGTAGGACTGGAGACGAACTTGTCTGAACGCCAGTTCCACATCTGGCACTCCATCCAAGTAGAACGGTTTACAATGTCCCAGAATACAGACAGATTAGCGTTAGACTCGAGGTTCAGCTCAAAAACTTTTTCTTCATTGGCATCTCCTTCGATATGGAAGTTCTCTTCCCACCTTTCGCCAGGAACAAGCTTATAGTTTCCTGAGCTGATTACGGCTTCGAGATACCTGGCAGCCTCTGCATAGTCACCTGCAAATACCAATGACTTTCCAGCCACTGCATTTGCAAAACCCTTTGTTACCTTCACAGCACCCGCCTTGTCTCCGGAGCCGTTCCTGTCCTCAAGGTTAGGAAGCGCAAGTTCGCATTCATTTGCACACCACCTGAGAAGACCCGCCTGATCCATTCCGCCAAGGTTGGGATCGGTGCTGCAGTTGTAGGGGTTGTCGCTACTGGCAAGAACATGGTCGACGAGCGGAGGGGTTCCCCAGCCGATTGCGAGCATCATGTGAATGAAAGCACGGAGCACACGGGCTTCGGCGACCGCACTTTTCATTATCTGCGAGGCATCCTCCCTTGAACCGAAATGATCGATTACAAGGTTAGCATAGTATAACGCATAGTAGAGTCCGCCATACGCATCGCGGATAATCTCATTCGAGGTATCGTAGCGGAACTCGTTCAGTGAAGCGTTGAAATCATTGTCTCCGAACTGCGCACCGGCAGCATATACATCATCTCCGCAGAGGTTGAAGGCAAAGCGGTAGGGAGTGTAGGTGGCGGTGGTGCCTTTCGCACAGACATTCCAGAGGAAGCCCTGGTAGGCGGCGACGAGGGCGGCTTCGGCATCCTCGTCGGTCTGGTAGAAGCTCTCCATTGTCACGACGCCCTTCTGGGGGATCTCGAGACGCTCGGGGTTGCAGCCCGAGAGGAGACCAGCTGCGGCAAGAGCCGCGATAGGAGCTATAAGTTTGATTTTCATATTCATGTGATTTTTAGAAGGTGAGGTTTACACAGAGGACGACCTTCCTGGTGGTGAGGTAGGTACCCGCATCGTAGCCCATACCGTTGTAGTTACCGGTGGTAGCGGTCTCGGGGTCGCAGCCGGGATAGGTCGTGATGGTGAAGAAGTCGTCAAGCGATACGAAGAAGCGGAGGTTGCTGATGAGGGCCTTCTTGGTGAGATCGGCGGGCAGCGTGTAACCCAGCTGTATCTGCTTGAACTTGAAGTATGAACCATTGAACAGCGACGCACTTGAACTCCAGAAGTCATTCTGGGTTGCAGCTGAACGCATGTCAGGGTACTTAGCTCCGGGATTTTCAGGTGTCCACATGTCTCTCCAGTAAACATTGAGAGAGTTCAGTCTCGGACGGTCGTAAGATGACAGCAGCGAGAAGATGTCGTTTCCGGCAGTACCGGTACCGAACACGCTGAAGTCGATGCCCTTCCATGCGAGGTTGATAGTGATACCGTAGGTGAAGTCGGGAATGGCCTTACCTATGTACTGCATGTCCCCTTCTTCGGGTGCGGTGGTGATTTCACCGTTCGCATCGTAGTACTGTGCAATTCCGGTAGCCTCATCGACGCCTGCATATTTGTAGCCGCGGAAGTACCAGATAGGATAGCCGACCTCGAACGAGGTGCGGATGCGGTTGGTAAGTCCGCTCACGCCTCCTACCTGGCCGTCGATACGGTCGAGAGACCTGTGGAGAGAGAGCACCTCGTTGTGGAGGGTAGAGAAGTTTGCGTTGATGCCGTATGAGAAGTCTCCGATGTCGTCCTGCCATCCAAGTTCGAACTCGAGGCCGGTATTGAGGACGTCGCCTGCGTTCACATAGGTGTTCTTCACGCCGATTTCAGGTACGGGAGCAATCTGCACGAGCAGGTCCTTGGTGGTCTTCCTGTACCAGTCCATGGCGAAGGTGAGCCTGTCGCCGAGCAGGCGTGCATCGAGACCTACGTCTATCTGGTCGGAAGTTTCCCACTTCAGGTCGGGGTTCGAGAGCGAGGTAGGGCCTGAGCCGTAGGTAAGGTCTCCCTGTCCGGTAGACGGGTCGAACTGATACCACTGGTCGTTCACGGCGATGGTGGCGGAGTACTGATATCCATTGAGGATGTTTACGTTACCGTTGCGTCCCCAGGAAGCGCGCAGCTTGAGGAACGAGAGCACGTCGCGGCTTACGTTGTCCCGGATGAAGTTCTCGTTGCTGATGGTCCAGCCTGCGGAGAATGAGGGGAAGTAGCCCCAGCGTGACTGCTTGGAAAGCTTCGAGGAGTCGAACGCGTCTGCACGGAAGTTGGCCTGCACACTGTAGCGGTCATCGTATGAGTAGTTTATGCGGCCGAAGTATGAAATGCTCGCAGACTTTCCGGGTGCATTGCCTACGGTCTTAACCGCATCGGACTTGAGGTAGTTGATGTACTGGAAGTTCTCTGCATAGGACTGCAGGATATCGGTGCCTGTAGAGGAGATGCTGGCGTTGTCGTTGTTGCTCTCGATGTAGGACATACCGGCCATGAGGTTGATGTCGTGCTTGCCGAAGCTCCTGGTGTAGTTGGCGAAGTTCTCCCACTGGTAATAGTAGCTCGTGTTGACGTTGGCCGAAATCGAATACTGGGTCGAGTTTGCCATACCGGTGAGCCAGAAAGGTTCCGAATAACTGTGGCTGCTGCTCTGCGAGATGCGGTAGCCGAAGCGGGAGGTGAAGGTGAACCCGTCGAACGGAGTCAGGTTTGCGAACAGGGTTCCGCGCACGTTGGTACCGCCGCTATACGAATCGCTGCGGTCCCTTTGGAACAGGGGGTTACCGGTGGCCTCGGTCAGGTACTTCGAAGTTGCGTAGAAGTCGTTGTTGTGGTTGGGGTCGCGGGGAACGGGGTCTCCTGCGTAGTAGTGCTGCTGCATTTCAGGAGCGCAGTCCTCGATATTGCTGTAGTACGCGGGAGTAAGGGGGTCGATGCTCATCACCGAGTTGAGCATGGAGCCGTACGACGACTGTGATACGCTCCTCGTCTGCCACTTCTCGAAAGAAGTGTTGGTTCCGACCTGGAGCCACTTGAACAGCTGGTAGTCGGCGTTGATCTGAGCGGAGAGCCTGTTGTAGGTATCTTTGTCGCCGATTACTATACCGTCGTTGTCGACGTAGTTGAGGGAGGTGAAGAAGTGGCCCTTGTTGTTGCCGCCGGAGAAGGTCAGCGAGTGCTGCTGAGACCAGCTGGGAGCGAACACGGCATCGAACCAGTTGTGCTCCTGACCGTCCCATACTGCGTCGAGGGTAGTCTGGTCGAGCTGTCCTATATAGGTCTGGTAGTCGATGTACTCCTGTGTATCGAATATTTCGGCTTTCTTTCCGAGCATCTGGTTGGTGAGGCGGAAGTTGTAGGTGACGTGCGAGGTGCCGCTCTGGTCTGCACCGGTCTTTGTGGTGATTAGTACGACACAATCTACAGATTCTTGAATTTGTAGAATATATGTGCTTTATGCCGCGATTCCAATGTCAGACGTTCCGATACGAGTGGTACTATTTGATACTATATTTTGCACTTTTACCGTAACTAAAGATTTTTTAACATATGGATTTCATTTTTGTAAAATTGACAAAGGCAGGGAAAGAAGATTTCGGGTCGGTATATGCCCGAGTCCGGAAAGGAAGGACAAACATCAAGGTCGTGACGGGATTCACTATCAGACAGGCAGAATGGGAGAGATACCGCTCCCTGAGATATAGCCCTTCTTCCATACTTCACAGCGCAGGCCTCAGATACAGCCAGTTCGCGCAAGTGCTCTCGAGGATAAAGTCCGAGTTCGAAGCACCCGATTTCGATCCGGGAAAAGCAAGATACCTGATAGAGAATGCGAGATATGACATTCTTGCCAAAGGGTCTGATACGGAAGCCGGCGAGCGCGGAAGCCGGCGAGCGCGGAAGCAGGATACTTTTCACAGATTTCCTTACTTCTTATATAAAAGACCTTGAAACAGGGCGCAGGACAAAAAGAGGGCGCTGCATACAAGTCACGGAAGCTTATATCAAAGGGTTGAAAGTCATACACAACAAGATTTTGGAATACCAGAAGGAATCCTCCTGCGCGCTGGAACTCGACGACATGACGATGAAGACGCGCAACAATCTTATCGCATATTGGCAGAGAAAAGGTCTGATGCCGAATGCTATCAACTCGTATATGACAGACATCCGCACCGTCGCGAAGGCGGCATTTGAAGACAAGTTTACCAAATGCGACGGTTTCAGGCATTCCGATTTCGTTCCGAGAAAGGAGGAGGTAGACAACATCTACCTCAAACCGGCACAGATTCGGCAAATGCTCGAGCTCGATCTGTCGAGCAAAGATTCCATAAGGAAGATACTGGAAAGGCTCGACGTAAGCGAAGAAGAGAAGTCGTCGGAGCTCGCCAAGTGCCGCATCACCCATGTGCGGGCCTTGGAACATGTCAGAGACGTCTTCATCGTAGGTTGCCTGATCGGGCAGAGGGTCTCGGACTATTCGAGGATTGGCCGAGAGATGATAACCAGGATCCGCGGGCACGAGTTCATCATGCTCACACAGCAGAAAACCGACAGGAAAGTCTATATACCGCTCGACAGGAGAGTGCGGCAGATAATCGACAAATACGGAGGGCGGTTGCCTCATGTAAGCTCCAACGAGATGAACAGGCTCATAAAGACCGTCGGGCTGCTGCTCGGATGGACCTGGGACTGCGGATTCGACGAAAGGAGGCTCAATCCCCGGCGAGGACGAAGGTTTTGCGACATGCTGCTTTCACATACGGCGAGGAGGAGCTTCGCGACCAATGCGTACAAGGCTGGTGTCCTCCTGCCGTCGATACAGGCTATAACAGGACACAGCAGCGAGAGCCAGCTGCGACGCTACCTGAAGTTGGATGCGGAAGAAAAGGCAGTACTTGCGATGAAAGCATTCAAGGGGCTAATCGAAATGTAGTTACATCAAGGTTAGATTTTGTAACGCATAAGCTATGATTGGAAATAAAAACCAAATGGGCCTAGTTGACAAAATTCATGATGAAATGATGGGA